>Ga0105249_10000268_pt1 | contig 55000 bp, 62 predicted proteins | sample KBSS44metaG_FD_81522 | JGI IMG/M metagenome (GOLD analysis project Ga0105249, IMG submission 81522) | Switchgrass rhizosphere microbial communities from Kellogg Biological Station, Michigan, USA - KBS S4-4 metaG | ecosystem: Host-associated > Plants > Roots > Rhizosphere > Soil | place... | reverse complement strand
TCGGCCCAGGCCCGCACGTAAGGCAGCGGTCGCAAGCTGTTGATGCACGAATAGGTCCAGAAGTTCACCAGCACGACCTTGCCCCGCAGGTCCTCGGCGCTCAGCGGCTGCGAGTTCAGCCAGGCGCCGCCGCGTGCGAACACCCGGTTCGGGTTGGCCACTGCCGGCGTGGCCAGGGCGGCGACCTCCCACGGCAATCCGGACCCGCCCTGCAACGCGAGGCCGGAGCAGTAGGCGAGGCCGGCGGCGGCGGCGATCGCCGCGACGACGATCAGCAGGGCTGCAGAACGACGCAGGGCGTGGGTGACACGGTGCATGTGCCGCCGCTCCAAAGAAGGCTGGCCGGCCTCGGGAGGCCCGGCCAGCCTGCGCTCGCCAAGCGCTAGGCCGTGCGCAGCGAGCGGAACGCCTTCCGGAGATCCTCCGTCACGGCCATCGGCTGTTCCCAGGCGGCGAAGTGGGTGCCCTCCGGGTGAGCGCTGTAGTCGAGCAGCTTGGGATAGGCCTTTTCCGACCAGCTGCGCGGCGCCGTGTAGATCTCGTCGTGGAACGCGCTGACCGCGACCGGAATCTGGACGCCTCTGGCGTCGAAGAAGCCGCCCTTGGCGGGGATCTGCCGCGTGTCCCAATAGAGGCGGGCGGACGAGATGGCCGTATTGGTCAGCCAGTAGAGGGTGATGTTGTCGAGGATGTCGTCCCTGGTCAGCCCAGAGGACTGACCGGCGAAGACGCGCGCAATTAGCTTCTGGCTCGCGTCGTCGTGGTCGAGGATCCAGGCGGCGAGACCGACCGGGGAGTCGGCGATGCCGTAGAGCGTCTGCGGCCGCAGCCCCATCTCGTTCGCATAGCCGAGGCCCTTCTTGTAGAAGAAGTCCAGTTGGTTCCAGGCGCGGCGCTCGTCCGGCGTGAGGTTGGCCGGTGGCGGAGCGCCTGTCGCCAACGCCATGGCGATGTCTGGCGGCACGGTCGCAGCCATGTTGGTGGAGATGGCGAGCAAGCCCGGCGGCTGCTGCAGCGCCATGATCTCGGAGACTGCGTTCCCCCAATCGCCGCCCTGAGCGACGTAGCGCTTGTAACCCAGGCGCTGCATGAGCGTGGCCCAGGCCTGGGCGATGCGGACCGGATGCCAGCCGGGCGCTGTGGGCCTAGCGGAGAATCCGTAACCTGGCAGCGACGGGATCACGACGTCGAAGGCATCCGCCTCCGTGCCGCCATGCGCCGTCGGATTTGTCAGCGGCTCAATGATCTTCAGCTGCTCGATCACCGACCCAGGCCAGCCGTGGGTGACAATGAGCGGGAGGGCGTTCGCGTGCTTCGAGCGGACGTGGATGAAGTGGATGTCCAGGCCGTCGATGTTCGTGACGAAATTGGGCAGTGCGTTGATCCGCGCCTCGACCTTGCGCCAGTCATGCTCGGCCGCCCAGTAGCGCGCCAGGGCCTGGACGGTGGCCAGTTGCACGCCCTGGGTGTCGTCCGGAACGGTCTCCTTGTCCGGCCAGCGGGTCGCGCGAACACGACGTTTCAGATCGGCGAGATCCTCGTCCGACGCATGGTAGTGGAACGGCCGGATCTCGGCGCCGCTCGATCCCCCGCCGCCTGTCCGCTCCGCAAGCGTGTCCGCCGCTTCCGCGGATGTCGCCGACGCGAAGCCCAGGACGCCCGCTGTGGCGGAGAGAAATTGGCGACGCGTGGCCAACAAGAAGTCCCAGGGCATGACGGTTCTCCCACTGCCAGGCTACTCGGCTCAACGGAGTGCAGATTGGCCGGCGCGCTCGGACCGTGGCTATTGTACCAAGGTGTCGCCCATACCTTCGTATAAGTCACCTGATGTAGTCCCATCGCGCCTCGACCGGGGCTGGCGCGAATGCAAGCGAGCCGGCGGACCAACGCTAGAGTTAAAGTAGATCTGGACGCATCCAAACTGACGACGCATCGTCGGCTAGGCGACTTTGACGAGAGACTGGCATGGAGATCGATCTCGGCCGTCTCCTTGATGTGCTGCCGGGCTTGGTCTGGACGGCGCTCCCGGACGGACGGGCGGGATCCTTCGGACGACGCTGGCTCGACTACACCGGCGTGAGCATCGAGGAAGCCGCCGGCCACGGCTGGACCGGCTCGCTACATCCCGACGACGCGCCGCGGCTGCTGACCGCCTGGAAAGGCATCACGGGCTCGGGCGATCCTGGTCAGGTCGAAGCCAGGTTGCGGCGCCGTGACGGCGAGTATCGCTGGCAGCGGACAACGGTCATCCCGCTGCACAACGCCTGCGGCGACATCGAGGTCTGGTGCGGCCTGTCGATCGAGATTGAGGAGGCCAGACACGCCCAGGCGAAGCTCTCGGTGGAGAAGCAACTGCTCGAGTTCGTCGCCAAGGGCCGTCCGCTCCTTCCGACGCTGGAGACGCTTTGCCGTCAGGCCGAGGGCTTGGCGCGCGACAGCCTCTGCGCCATCCTGCTGACCGACGTCGAAGGCCGAGCTTTTCGTATCGGCGCCGCCCCCAGTCTCCCGGCTGAATATGTCCTGACCCTGGAGGGACGGCCCATCGACCCTGCTGACGCCCCCTCGGCGCTCGCCGTGACGCTGAAGGCGCCGGTGATCGTCGGCGACCTGTTGAACGACTCACGGTGGGCGGCGTCGGCGCTGCCGCGCCGCCTCGTCAGCCATGGACTGCGCTCATGCTGGGCGATGCCGATCCTGTCAGGCGCGAACCGTGTGCTTGGCGTGTTCGCCGCCTATCACCGACAGATCCAGGAGCCGACCAACGACGAGCACGAGCTCATCGAGCGTTTCGCTCATATCGCCGGCATCGCGATCGAGCGTGACCAGGCCGAGTCCGCGCTCAAGGAAAGCGAGGCGAAGCTGCGGCGCGCGTACGACAGCCTCGCCGAGGCGCAACGGCTCAGCCACACAGGCAGCTTCATCACCGACCTGGTCGCCGACGGCCACGACTGGTCGGAAGAAGCCTACCGGATTTTCGGCTTCGATCCCGCGGAGCCTCCGTCGCTCGAACGCATTCGCGCCCTCGTTCACGCGGACGACGTCGCTGGCTTCGACGCCATGATCGCCAAAGCCATGACGGGCGCCGACGTCGACTTCATCTTCCGAGTTCGGACCGCGCAGGGCACGTCCAAACACGTGCGTGGGCTGGCTCGTGTGACGGAAAACGTGGCCGGGCGTCCGCAGTTCGTCGGCGCCTTACAGGACGTCACCGAGAGCAAACTCATCGAAGCGGCGTTGACGGCGAGCGAGGCGGAGCTGAAGCGGGCGAACCGTCACCTGCTGGAGGCTCAGAGACTCAGCAAGACCAGCAGCTTCACGTGGGACGTCGAAGCCGACCAGCATGACTGGTCGGACGAACAGCGCCGCATGTGGGAATTCGACCCTGCGGTTCGGATCACGATGCCAATGATCCTAAGCGCCGTTCACCCGGACGACATGCGCGACGTCGAGACGGTCATCGCCCAAGCCGTTCACGGAGATGGCGGCTTCGAGGTCGTCTTCCGCATCATCACCAGGAGCGGCGAGCTCAAGCATCTTCACTGCGTCGCGCACCGCATCGAGCAAATTTCGGATAGGCCCGTTTTCCTTGGGGCGATCCAGGACATTACCGAGCGGAAAGTCGCCGAGGAAGCTCTGGAACGAGCCCGGGCCGAACTCGCCCACGTGGCCCGCTTCACGACGCTCAGCGCCTTGACCGCCTCGATCGCCCACGAGGTCAACCAGCCATTGGCCGGCATCATCACCAACGCCAGCACCTGCTTACGCATGCTCGCCGCAGATCCGCCGAACGTGGCAGGCGCCAGGTCCACGGCCGAGCGGACCATCCGTGACGGCAATCGGGCGAAGGACGTGATCCAGCGCCTGAGAGCTCTCTTCGCGCACAAGGCGGCGGCGTTCGAGCCCATCGACCTGAATTCGGTCGCGAGCGACGTGCTCGCTCTAAGCTCAAGCGAGCTTCAGGCGGCCAGGGTCGTCGCGACCTGCGAACTTGCGCGCGAATTGCCGCCGGTGAGCGGCGACCGCGTTCAGCTGCAGCAGGTGATCCTCAATCTGCTCTCCAACGCCGCCGACGCGATGAGGGAAGTTGTCGATCGTCCACGCACTCTGACCATCGGCACGCGGCGAGACGCGACAGACAGGGTCGTCATGTCGGTGCGCGACTCCGGGGTCGGGTTCGAACCCGATCACCTCGAGCGGATGTTCGACGCCTTCTACACCACCAAGACGCACGGCATGGGGGTCGGCCTCGCGATCAGTCGATCGATCATTGAATCCCACGGCGGCAGGCTATGGGCCAAGCTTAATCAGAACAGCCCCGGAGCCGAGTTCGGCTTCTGGATTCCGCCCGCCATCGACGCGCTCAGCTTCGGCGGCGAAGCCACAAGAATAATCTAGAGCGCCAGGAACGATCAGCACCCCAGAGTATTCTCGCTTCTGGCGCGAATGGCCTCGTCATTAACGTTAATCGCTCATACGATTTACGTCGCAGGCCGGATACATGGTATCCTACGTAAGGTTGCAATGCAGTGCATGATGTTTTTTGATAATTCTCACTGCGGCGCCTCACGGCAATTCACCAATACCAAAGTCTGATGGACCAACCAGCATCCCTCAACGCAACATCGGGAGGCTGCGCCGCTGCGAGTGCAGGAATGCAGACCCGAATTCAGCTCGCCGCTTTACCGGGCGGTTCACCCGACAATGACGAGACTTGCGGAACGGGCCAGCAGCCTCTTGGCGAAGCCGACGGCCCCGTGCTCGAAGTGGGCGCCTTGACGGCCAAGCTGGTGGCGCTCGTCGACGACGACGAGTCGGTACGCGAATCCCTCCCCGACCTCCTGAGGTCGTTCGGCTACGAGGTCGAGCCGTTTGACTCCGCCGAGGCGTTCCTGGCCTCGGGCGTGCAGGAGCGGACAAATTGCCTCGTGCTGGACGTCGCCATGCCGGGCATGTCCGGACCCGAACTGCAGCAGGAGTTGGCGCAGCGCGGTCGGGCCACGCCCATCGTCTTCATTACCGCCCACGCCGACGAACGCGTCCGCGCGACGGTCTTGCGGCGAGGGGCCGTCGCCTACCTGACCAAGCCGTTCAGCGCAGACGTCATCATCGACGCCCTCAACGCCGCGATCGGCAGCGCCTGAGCGTTTTTGCATGCGCGGCGGAGAACGCGGATATATCCTGCGCACGCTAACCATGCGGGACGGCCGGCGATGTCGGAAACAGCACCCACGGTGTTCGTGGTCGACGACGATGTGTCGGTGCGCGAGTCCCTTGAGGCGCTGATCGAAATCGCAGGCTGGGAAGCTCGCTCGTTCGCCTCGGCCGAGGGGTTTCTCGGCGCCCCGCCGGCCCCCGGACCAAGCTGCCTTGTCCTCGATGTCACGCTTCCTGACCTGAGCGGGCTGGATGTGCAGGCGCTTGTCGCTCCCGACCGCACAGACATGCCCATCATCTTCATCACTGGCTATGGCGACATACCGATGAGCGTCCGCGCCATGAAGGCTGGCGCCGCGGAATTCCTCACCAAGCCCTTCGACGACGAGGTGCTGCTGGACGCCATTCGCGGCGCCCTCGAGCGCAGCCGCGTTAGGGCGGGCGAGGAGGCCGCACGGCACGAGCTCCAGGATAGGTACGCCACGCTGAGCCGCCGCGAGCGTGAGGTGATGGCTCTGGTCGTCTCCGGCCTCCTCAACAAGCAGGTGGGCGGCGAACTCGGCATCAGCGAGATCACGGTCAAGGCCCATCGCGGCCGGGTGATGGAGAAGATGCAGGCGCGCTCGCTGGCCGATCTGGTGAAGATGAGCGCTCGGATAGGCGCGTCGGACGCCTGACTGTCGGCCCCCACTACGGCCGCAGCTTCGACACGTCCGCGGCGCTCAGCCTGGAGCCCGAAGCTCCGAAGCGGGCGGTGACGTAGTTGGCGACCGCGGCGATCTCCGTGTCGGAATAGGCGGAGCCGAACGCCGGCATCGAGAGCTGGCCCGAGCCCGAGCCGGGTTGCCCGGCGATCACGATTGCGGCGACATTGGCGCCGCTGGCGTCGTTGATCGCCCGCAGCCCCGTCAACGTCGCCTCTGGCGAAAGCGGGCTCACACCGCTCCAGGCATGGCAACTCGCACAAGCCTGTTCGAAGATCTGCCTCCCGCGAACGTCGTAGTTCGCCGCCATGATCTTCGGCCGGTCCGAGGCGATCTGTCGCCTGGGTTCCGGACGTTCTCGATCGCCCTGGGCCGGCACGGTCCGAAGGTAGGCGACGATCGCCTTGAGATCGCCAGGGGTGAGGGCCGAAAGCCCGCCTTCGACCGCTTCCGCCATGGGACCGCTGGCCGAGCCGCGCCCGGGGACGTGGTTGCCCGAGATGTAGCTCGCGATTTCCGTGTCGGACCAGTCGCCCAGACCCGACGCGCGATCGGAGGTGATGTTGTAGGCGCGCCACCCCTGCGTGAGGGCGCCAGCGAACTTGCGCCGGTTGTCGAGAGCCTGGGCGAGGTTGCGCGGCGTATGGCAATCGCCGCAGTGCGCCAGCGCCTCCACGAGGTAGGCGCCGCGGTTCCAGTCTGCGCTCCGGTCTGGGTGCGGGCGGAAGCGCGCATTCGGGCTGTAGGCCAGCGCCCAGAACGTCACCAGCTCGCGATGGTTGAAGGGGAATTTCAGCGCGTTCGGCGGGGCCTCCGCCCGGATTTTCGGCAGGCTGAAGAGATAGGCCTTAATCGCGAGCACGTCCGCGTCGGCCATCAGCGTGTAGGCCTCGTAGGGGAAGGCGGGATACAGCGGTCGCCCGTCCTTTCCGATCCCCTTGTGCACGGCCCGCAGGAAATCGGCGTCGCTCCAGTCCCCGATGCCGGTGGGTCGGTCCGCGGTGATGTTCGGCGAATAGATGGTCCCGAAGGGCGTTTTGAACGCCAGGCCTCCCGCATAGGGCGCGCCGCCGCGGGCGGTATGGCAGACCTGGCAATCCGCGGCCCTGGCGAGGTATCGCCCCCGCGCCACCAGATCGGCGCCGCGCATTTCCAACGGCGCGCCGGTGGGATCGGAACCCCGGTACGCCGCCAACGTCACGCCGCGCCCCGCGAAGCCCAGCGCACGCGGCGGCAGCATCCACCAGGCGACGCCGGCCCCGACGATCCCGACGACGACGAACAGCGCGAGCGCAACGTTGCGAAGGCGAGATCTGGCGCTCATGCGTGCGCCCCCTTCGCCAGCAGGCTGCGGTCGATCGGCATGCGCCTGAGCGCCACGCCGGTCGCGGCGTAGATCGCGTTCCGCAGCGCCGGCAGACCTGCGGTCGTGCCGGTCTCGCCGATCCCGCCGGGCGGCTCGCCGCTGCGGATCAGGTGCACCTCGATCGGCGGCGCCTGGTCCATCCGCAGCATCCGGTAGTCGTGGAAGTTGCTCTGCTGCACCCGCCCGTTCTCGACGGTGATTTCGCCGTAGAGGGCGGCGGTGAGCCCGAAGATGATGCCGCCCTGCAGCTGGGCGGCGATTACGTCGGGATTGATGGCGACTCCCGTGTCGACCGCCGTATGGACCCGGCGCAGCAGGATCTCGCCCGCCTCGTCGACCTCGGCCTCCACCACGGTGGCGATGAAGCTTCCGAACGATGGCTGCACCGAGACGCCGCGAGCCGTGCGCGACGGCAGCGGCTCACCCCAGCGCGACTTGGCGGCGACCAGGTCCAGCGCAGCCCTCAGCCGCGGCGTCTTCGCCAGATGCGCGCGCCGGAACACGACGGGGTCCTTGCCGACCTTGCGCGCGAGCTCATCGATGAAGCTCTCGATGGCGAAGACATTGTTGTTGGGGCCGACCCCGCGCCAGAAACCGGTGACGATCCCCGGCGGCTCCTCGCGGATGTACTCCACGCGAAAGTCAGGAATGTCGTATGGCAGGTCGACGGCGCTATCGACCGCGTCGCCGTCGATGCCCTTCTGAAAGGCCGGCGGGAGCCAGCGCGCCAGGACCGACGAGCCGGCGACCTTGTGCTTCCAGCCGACGATGCGGCCGTCGGACAGCCTGGCGGAAAGGACGTCGCGGTACGCCGGACGGTAGATGTCGTGCCGGATGTCTTCTTCCCGCGTCCAGACCACCTTCACGGGCCCGTCGACATGCGCCGCGATCCTGGCGGCGGCGAACGCCATGTCGTTCTCGAGCTTGCGGCCGAACCCGCCGCCGAGCAGGTGATTGCACACGATCACCTTGTCCAACGGCAGGCCCGTCGCCGCGGCCACCGCCTGCTGGACTCGGACGATAGCCTGGGTCCCGATCCAGACCTCCGCCTTGCCCGGCGTGACCTGCAGTGTGCAATTTAGCGGCTCCATGCAGGCGTGCGCCAGCAGCGGCTCCTCGTAGGCCGCGGTGAAGACGTCGCCGGCGCCGAGCGCCTTGTCGGCGTCGCCCGCCGCCTTGGCGACGACGCCGGACCGTTCGCTCGCCTTGCGCAGCCGCGCCCAGATCTCAGAGGTGGAGACCGCCCGATTGGGCCCGTCGGCCCAGGCCACGGCCAGCGCATCCAGTCCCTGCTTGGCGGCCCACGTGTGGTCGCCGACCACCGCCACCAGATCATCCAGCGCTACGACCTGTCGGACACCCGGGACGGCGAGCGCCTGGGCCTGGTCGAGGCTCGCGACCTTGCCGCCGCGCACCGGGCTCTGGGCGAGGATGGCGAACTTCACCCCGGGCGGCATGGCGTCGATCCCATAGACGGCGCGGCCGTTGACCTTGTCGGGCGTGTCGAGCCGCTTGAGCGGCCGGCCGATCAGCCTGAACGTCTTGGGATCCTTCAGCGGCGGATCCTTCGGCAACGGCAGGCGAGCCGCGGCCGCGACGAGCTCGCCATAACCGGCCTGGCGGCCGCTCGGCTCGTGAAGGACGCGGCTGTCCTGCGCGCGGCACTCGGCTGCGGGGACGCCCCAGCCTTGCGCGGCGGCTTCGACCAGAGCCGCGCGCGCGGCGGCGCCGGCCTTGCGTAACGGCGTCCAGAACGCGCGCACCGAGTTGGAATTGCCGGTCGCCTGCATGCCCAGCATCGCGTTCGCGTACAGCTTCTCGTCGGGCGGGGCGTGCTCGAGCCGCACCATCTCCCAGGCCGCGTCGAGCTCTTCGGCGAGGATCATCGGGATCGCGGTGTAGATCCCCTGCCCCATCTCCACCTGGGGCATGACCAGGGTGACGAGGCCGTCGGAATCGATGCGGATGAAGGCGTCCGGCGCGAAGCGCGTCCCCTTGGCGCGTGATCCCGCCACCGGAATGTCCAGCGCGACCAGCAGAGCCGCCGCGCCTGCCGCGCCGATCAGGCCGCGGCGCGACACCCCTGTGGAGGCGCGCCGCCCCTTCGTTGCGGATGCGCCGAGCCGCACGGCCGTCACGCCGCCGCCGCGGCGTTCTTGATCGCCTGGCGGATCCGCACGTAGGTCCCGCAACGACAGATGTTGCCGGACATAGCCGCGTCTATGTCGGCGTCGTCGGGATGGGGAATGCTGGTCAGAAGCGCCGCAGCCGACATGATCTGGCCGGACTGGCAGTAGCCGCACTGAACAACTTCCAGATCGAGCCAGGCCTTCTGCAGCTTCGCCCCGGCCGGGGTGGCGCCGACCGCCTCGATGGTGGTGATCGCCCGATCCGCGATCCGGCCGACTGCAAGCAGGCAGGATCGGACGGGGACGCCGTCCACATGCACCGTGCACGCGCCGCACTGGGCGATCCCGCAACCGAACTTCGTCCCCGTTAGATGCAAGACGTCGCGCAGAACCCACAGGAGCGGCGTTTCCGGGGAAACATCGACTTCGCTCGAACGCCCGTTGATGCGCAGTCGAACCATCGACGCCCTCCGAACACGGGTCGGTTCTCGCCCTGGCCGGCGCCAAGGCAAGCCAGATCCTCAGCAGGTTCGCCGCCGGCCTCCATTGAACTTTGGTATCGCCGATACCTTCGTATCGGACCCGACGGGCCGGGGCGGCGGCCCCTCGACCGACACCTTGGTGCAATTGAACGTGGCCTGCCGCGTCTGGTGTAGTTCGGAGCGGCGCCTCGATCATTTCGACGCGCACCCGTTGACGGCGGGCCGCCGCGGGCCGGATCGGGAAGGCCAGGTTGATGCCGGCAAGTGACGCCTATGCGTTCACCGCGGAGGAGCGGCCCCTCTTTCCCGGCTCGCCTTATTCGCCGCCTCACCCCATGCCGCGCCGCCTCGCCTACGTCGGGGTCGGCCTGGTGACCGGGGTGTCTTCGACCTTTCCCAACGCCCTGGTGACGGTGAACGTCCCCAATCTGGCTGGCGAGCTTGGGGTCTATGTCGCACAGCTGAGCTGGCTTCCCGCGGTCTATGTCGCGTTCAACGCCACGGCGAACCTCAGCCTGGTGAAGGCTCGCGCCCAGTTCTGCATTCCGCAGGTCACCCACGCGCTGCTTCTCAGCTACCTGCTGGCGGGACTGCTGCAGTTGGCCTGGCCGACGTTCACGGCCGCGCTGCTGGTCCGCGCCGTCAACGGCGTGACGGGCGCAGCGCTCATCACGATGAGCATCTACTACCTGCTGCAGGCTCTTCCGCCGAAAATGCGACCGCTCGGGCTCCTCTGCGGCATCAGCCTGACCCAGCTCGGCCCTGCGCTCGCCCGGACGATCCCCGTCGACCTGCTCGCCGCCGGCCATTGGCGCGGCCTGCACCTGATGGAGGTGGGCGTGGCCCTCTTGGTCTTCGCCATCACCGACGCCCTGCCGCTTCCGCCCAGCGACCGCAGCAAGCAGTTCGAGCCCCTCGATATCGTCACCATCGCGCTCGTCGTCCCGGCGATGCTGCTGACCTGCGGCGTTCTCGCCGAAGGCCGCCTGTTCTGGTGGACCGACGCATCCTGGCTCGGTTGGGCGCTCGCCGCGGCCGTCCCGCTGTTCGCCGCGGCCGTTCTCGTAGAACACAATCGAGCCCGGCCGCTGCTCCAGACCCGCTGGATGGGCACGCGCGACATCGTCCGCTTCGCCGCCGTCGCGCTGCTGGTTCGTCTCGCCCTGGCCGAACAGACCTACAATTCCGTCGGCCTGCTCACCGCCGGCGGCCTAACCAACGACCAACTGCGGCTGCTGTTCGCCATCGTCGCCGGCGCGATGGTTGTGGGCATCGTAACTGCGACGCTGACCCTGTCGGAGCAGCGGCTTCCCTACCAGGTCCTGGCGGCGGCGCTGATCATCGCCTTCGCCGCCTGGCTCGACAGCCACGCCACGAACCTGACCCGTCCTCCACAGCTCTATCTGAGCCAGGCCCTGATCGGCTTCGGCACGACGCTCTTCATCGGCCCGGCCCTGGTGCAGGGCTTCCTTCGCATGCTGGCGCGGGGGGGCGACCATTTCGTCACGCTGGTGGTGGTTTTCAGCACGACCCAGAACGTCGGCGGCCTGGCCGGCTCGGCGCTGCTCGGCAGCTATCAGACGATCGCCGCCCGCAACCACGCCGCGGCGCTGTCCGAGCATCTCACGGGATTTGATCCGCAGGTGGCGGCGCGTATCCAGGGCGGCGCAGGCTCGCTGGAGGGGGCGGTGGGCGATCCGCTGCTGCGCGGCGCGCATGGCGGCGCGCTGCTGGTCCAGGCGCTGTCGCGTGAGGCGAACATCCTGGCCTTCAACGACACCTTCCGGTTCGTCATGGTCCTGGCGCTGCTCACTGGGGCCTATCTCGCTTACATCATCGTCTTCAACACGATCCGCCAACGACGGGACGGGCGGCTGGAGGTTCACGCATGAGCCAACCGGAGCCCGCGGCGCCTGCTGACCCTCTCCCGAACGCGGCTCCCGAAACGGCCCCACCGCCGCGCCCGACATGGCGGCCCGCGCCACAGCGGCGGCGGATGATCGCCGTCACGGCGGGGCTCGCGCTTGTGGCGGTGCTGGCGATCCTCGCCGCCTGGGGCCTGCCGCCCTTCCGCAGCGCCGTGCAGACGACCGACAACGCCTATGTGCGCGGGCGGACCACGGTCATCGCCCCGCAGGTGAGCGGCTATGTGACGACAGTGGCGGTGCGGGATTATCAGCAGGTCCGCGCCGGCCAGGTGTTGGTCCGGGTGGACGACAGGATCTACCGCGCGCGGGTCGACCAGGCACGTGCAAACCTGGCGGCCGCCCTGGCGGCGCTGGCCAACAGTGAACAGGCGCACGCCTCCCGCGCCGCCAGCCTGGTCGGTCGGACCGCCCAACTCGGCAGCGCGCACGCCCAGCTGACGCGCGCCCAGGCCGACATGGCTCGCGCCGACGACCTGGTTCGCGACGGTTCGGTCTCGGTGCGCGAACAGGACCAGGCGCGCGCGGCGTTGCGCCAGGCCGAGGCTCAGGTCCATGAGGCCGAGGCGAACAGCCAAATCGCCCACCAGGACATTCGCACCGTCGATGTGGGACGCGGCGGCCTCGAAGCGAGCGTCGAAGGCGCGCGCGCCGCCCTGCGGCTGGCTCAGATCGATCTCGAGCACGCCGTCATCTACGCGCCCGAGGCGGGCCAGGTCGGCGAGGTCGGCGTGCGGCTTGGCCAGTACGTGACCAACGGCACCCAGCTGATGTCGCTCATACCGGCCGAACGCTGGGTCATCGCCAATTTCAAGGAGGCCCAGACCGCGAGGATGGCGCCGGGCCAGCGGGCCAGCTTCACCGTCGACGCCCTGGGCGGCGCAAGACTGAAAGGGCACGTCGAGCAGCTGTCGCCGGGCGCCGGTTCGGAATTCGCCGTGCTGAAAGCCGACAATGCGACCGGCAATTTCGTGAAGATTCCGCAGCGGATCGGCGTCCGCATCTCCGTCGACCCGCAGCAGCCGATCGCGGCCCGCCTGCGGGCGGGCATGTCGGTGGAGGCGCGCGTGGACACCCGGAGCAGGCGATGAGACGCGCCGTCGCCTTAGCGGCCCTTGCGCTCGCTGCCTGCGCCGGTCCCCGGGCCCCGCCGCCGCCCGCCGCGGCCGTGAGCGCGCCGGGCGGCTGGCGCGACGCGCCCGCGACTGAGGGCCTCGTCGAACCCCGCTGGTGGTCCGCGTTCGGCGATCCGGTGCTGGCGGCGATCGTGGAGCGGGCTTTGGCCAACAACACCGACGTGGCGATCGCCGCGGGGCGGGTCGAAGAGGCGCGCGCCCAGTTTCGGTTCGCTGAGGCCCAGCGGCTGCCGAACCTCGTCGGCCTTGCAGCCGGCGGACGCCAGCGCGACGTCAGCCCGTTCGGCCGCCCCCGCGAACAGACGGAGGGCCAGGCGGAGCTCCGGATCGCCTACGACCTGGACCTGTTCGGCCGTCTCGCCGCCTCGAGCGCCGCGGCGCGGGAGACGCTGCTGGCGACAGAAGCCGCGCAGGAGAACGTCCGCCTCGCCGTCGCATCCTCGGCGGCCAGTGGCTACATCACCTTGTGCGGGCTCGACGCACGCCTGGACGTGCTGCGGGAAACGCTCGCCTCGCGTGAAGCGGCGCTGAAAGTGATCCGCCGTCGCGCCGAGGCGGGATACGGCGCCATGCTAGATCTGCGCCAGGCCGAGGCGGACTATCACGCCACCGCGCAGCAGATCCCCGTCACCGAGCTGGCCATCCGCCGCCAGGAGGACGGATTGAGCCTGCTGCTGGGAGAGAGCCCCCGCGCCATCGAACGCGGCGCAGCGACGGCCGCGCTCGCCGCCCCCGACATCCCGCCCGGCCTTCCCTCGGCCTTGCTGCGACGGCGGCCCGACATCGCCCAGGCCGAGCGCCAGCTCGCCGCCGCCGACCGGTCGCTCGATGCCGCCCGCGCGGCCTTTCTGCCCACGGTGCAGCTCACTGCGGCGGGCGGTTATGTCGCGTCGAACCTGCTGGCGGACGAGATCGGCGTCTTCTCGCTGGGTGGCAGCGTGCTCGCCCCGATCTTCGACGCCGGCCGGCTCCGGGCACAGCAGGACGCAGCCGTCGCCCGGCGCGATCAGGCGGCCTTCGCCTTCCGCAAGGCCGCGCTGAACGCGTTCCGTGAGGTCGAGGACGCGCTCGCCGCCGAGGACCGCCTCGCTGCTCAGGAGCGCGATCTTGAAGCGGGACGCGCGGCCCTCGCCGAAGCCTATCGGCTGGCGACGAACCGATATCACGCCGGCTACTCGCCTTACCTCGATCAGCTCGAGGTGCAACGCGGATTGCTCAATGCAGAGCTCCAGCTCGTGCAAGCTCGCACTGACCGGCTGAACGCGGCGGTGGCCCTCTATCAGGCGTTAGGCGGAGGCTGGAAGCCTACCCCGTCTTACTGATGGGCTGGTTCATGCTCCGCGCCCGATCCATGTCGCTCTTAGCCCAGGGAGATAGCGATGAAGGTCCTCGGTTTCGCCGGCAGCCTGCGGCGGGGGTCGCTCAACCGCGCTCTGCTGCGCGCGGCACAGATGCACGTGCCGGACGGGATGACGATCGACGCCTTCGACCTCAAGGCCGTGCCGCTATATGACGGCGGCGTAGAGTCCCAGGGCGACCCGCCAGGCGTCGCCGCCTTCAGGCAGGCGATCCGCGACGCGGACGGCGTCTTGATGGTCACGCCCGAATACAACCACGGCGTTCCGGGCGTGATGAAGAACGCCGTGGACTGGGCGTCCCGCCCGCCGGCCGACGCGGCTTTGGCCCGCAAGCCGGTCGGCGTCATCGGCGCCTCGCCTGGCATGACTGGCAGCGCGCGCGGTCAGAGCCAACTGCGCCAGGCCTTCGAGTTCACCAACTCCTACTGCATGCCGCAGCCCGAGCTGCTGGTGTACCGAGCCGATGAAAAGTTCGACGCCGAAGGGCGCCTGACAGACGAGGCGACCGAGCGATATCTCGTCCGCTACCTGGAAGCATTCGCCGACTGGATCCGTCTGATCGTCGGCGAAGGCGCGTCGGGATAGGTGGCATGCCCCGGGCGCCCGCCCCACACCGCGGGCCTATTTGTCGGTGTCCATCCGGTCGTCGTAGCCGCGGTCGGCCGAGAAGAAGGCCAGCCACATCAGCCCGCCGGCAAGAGCGGCCACCGCCAGGACGCCGCCAATGACATAGGGCCACACGGGTCGTAGGCTCCGCCAGCCGCCGCCGAGGCCCCCGGCCGCGTGGAAAGCCCAGGCGGCGAACGCCGCAAAGACCGCCAGTCCTATGAAGGTCGGGATGAGCACCGGGGCGTTGCGTCTCATGAGACCGCCCCGGCCTCTGAGGGTTGGCATATGACCGGCTCCCAGGATGACAAAGGTTGGGAGGGGAGCACAGCCAAAGATCAAAATCGATTGGACTTTGGTGTCCATCGCACCAAGTCTTGACCGCCGCAGCCGCCGCAGCCAGAGACGCGAAATCATGGCGCCCCGGCTTCCCTTGCCGATCTAACGATATTCCCCGTCGCTCAGGCCGATACCAAGGTATCGACGATACCATAGTCCAATGGATGGCTGCTCCGCGGCCGCCCTATCCTCAACGCGTCCAATCCTCGCAGAAGTCCGGCGGCCATGCGCTGTCTTCGGCGAGCCAGAGGAGCCGCCCCGCCGGCGCGCAGCAGATCGCAAAGGATGAGCTAGCCATGGAAGCCGAAGCCCTGAGCGGGTCCCCGCCGGACGCCGAAAAGGTGATCGAGCAGTTCCGAGAGCTTTTCGCCGACGCGCCAGACCTCGGAAAGCGCGCCCTGGAGAACGTGCTGCATGAGATCAAGTCTCAGGTCTCCGAGGCGCCGCCTCCTGCCATCGAAAGCGCCGGCCGCGTCGGCTCCCGCCTCGGCAAAGTCTCTGAGCTGACTATCATCGTTCCTCTGGCGCCGGGCGGCGCCAAGCGGCTGCGCGCCTTCCTGCATCTGCTTGGGGGCAACCTCAACAAGGGCGACAAGGTCGGCACCTTGCACGACATGCGCTTCGTGTTCTTCGACAACGACACGCGGATGATCTTCGCCACGTCCTATGACGGCGACTGGGACGCCTACATCGACGACTTCGTGACCAAGATACCGGACTACCTCGACATCATCGACTCGTCCTGGGACGGCTGGCCCGGCATCCGCGATCCAGGAGCGAAGGACTACCTCGCCAAGCACCAGATCACCGCGGTGGGCTGGTACGTTGCCCACCCGGATCTGACAGTGGCCGAGATCCATCGGCTGAAGCGCATCGGCAAGGCCGTCGACGAATTCCTCGACAGGGTCGGCTGAGGGAGCCGCCCGAGGGCATCCGCCAGATTTGGAAAAGGATCAGTCCGATGACGACCGCTGAGTTGACCCGCGCCGAGGATCGGGTCGCGGAGAAGATCAAGAAAGTCCAGGAGCTCTATGCGGATGCGCCCGAGGTGGGCCGCGTCGCGCTCCAGAACGGTCTTGAGAATCTCAAGTTGGAACTTGCGGCCACAACACAACGCCAAAGCGCCGGCCGGATCGGGGCGCGCCAAGGAAAGGTGTCGGAACTGACGGCTATCATCCCGCTGGAGCCCGGCGGCGGAAAGCGCATCCGAGGCCTGCTGGACCTGCTGCAAGGCAACTTCAAGGGCGCGGACATCGTCGGGACCCTGCACGACATGCGCTTCGTGTTGCTGGACAACGACGCGACCCTGTTCTTCGCCACCGCATATGACGGCGAGTGGGACGCCTACATCGATGACTTCGTCACGAAGATCCCAAACTCGATGGACATATTGTTCTGTAATTGCGCGGGCTGGCCGGGAATCCGCAGCCCCGTGATCAAGGACTGGCTGGTCAAGCACCAGATCACGGCGGACGCCTGGTACGTGGCCTCGCCCAATCTCACAGTCGCTGAAACCAAGAGGCTCGAAAAGGTCGGCGCGGCGGTCGAGGAGTTCCTCGACAAACTCGCCTAATCCCCTCGCCGCCCCCTCCCCACAGCGCCGGCCCAGGAGGCACACATGGCGTCAGCGATGACCCGCTCCGACACCGAAGAGGCAGCACTCGCCGAGCGGTTCCGCAAGCTGCACGAGCTCTACGCCGACGCGCCGGAGGTCGGCCGGGTAGGCCTCGACAAGATCATTGGGGACCTCAAGGAGCGGGTGAGCGGACAACAGAGGGCGACCTCCGCCGGCCGCGCTGGACTGCGCATCGGCAAGGTCTCCGAGCTGACCCTCATCGCCGACATCACGCCGGCCGGCGCGAAGCGGATGCGGGCCCTGCTCGATGCCCTCGGCGGCAACTTCCAGGCCGCCGACAAGGTGGGCACCCTGCACGACATGCGATTCGTGTTCCTGGAGAACGACACGAAGGTGCTGTTCTGCACCGCCTACGACGGCGAGTGGGACCCCTACATCGACGACTTCGCCACGAAAATCCCGGAGGAGATGGACGTGGTGTTCTGCAACGTCGAAGGCTGGCCCGGCATCCGCAGTCCCGGGATCAAAGACTGGATCATCAGCAAGCAGCACACCGCCGACGGCTGGTACGTCGCCCTTCCGAGCCAGACCGTGGCCGAGCGCCGGCGACTCGAGAAGGTCGGCAAGGCGGTCGACGAGTTCCTCGACGCGGTAGGTTGAACCAACAGCAGCGCCGCTTTGACCTCATGAAGGAGACCGCGGTGATGGAATCGCAAACCTTGACGAAGGCCGAGCTGGACTCAGTCGCCCAGCAGAAGGTCCAGAAGCTTAGGGAGGTGTTCGCCGACGCGCCGCAGATCGCGAAAACGGCGCTGGCGAACCTGTCTCAAGAGCTGACGGCTCACCTGTCGGAGCCGCGATCGCGGATGCAAAGCGCCGGCCGGACCGGCAGCCGTCAGGGCAAGGTCTCGGAGTTGACCTTGATCCTCACCTTCGCACCGGGTGGAGCCCGCCGGTTGCGCACGTTGTTGCAGGCGCAGAACGGGAACTTCGACGGCGCGGACAAGGTCGGCACCCTTCACGACATGCGCTTCGTGTTTCTCGAGAACGACACGAAGCTTCTCTTCGCCACCGCCTATGACGGCGACTGGGACGCATACATCGACGACTTCGCGACGAAGATTCCCGACCCCATGGACGCCGCCTTCTCGGCCTTCGAAGGCTGGCCGGGGATCGCAAACGTGCAGGATACGAAAGACTGGATCGCCCAGCACCAAGTCACGGCTGAAGGCTGGTACGTCGCCAGTCCGGACCTCACCGTGGCTCAGACCCGGAAGCTCGAAAAGGTCGGCAAGGCCGTCGAGGAGTTCCTCGATCAGGTCGGCTAGGCGGGGCGGCTGATGGCCCGCCCACAGCTCAAGGGGCCGCAAAGTGTCAGTCACCGAAACCCTCACCGCCAACCCTTCGCTGCACGCGCCGATGCTCGAGCTGAGCGAGATCCAGGCGACCGTGTTGCGGCTAAGGCCCACGCCCTACTACGGCTCGCACGTCGCGCTGCGGATCGACGACCCGCGGGCCGGGCGCGAGCTCATTCGCCGGGTGACGCCGCACATCGACTCCGCGGCGGATTGGTGGGAACAGGCCACGCCTTGGCTGTCGATAGCGATCAGCTACGCGGGCCTCCAGGCGCTCGGTCTGCCGGAAAGTTCGCTGCAGAGCTTCCCCGAGGCGTTCCGGGTCGGGATGGCCGCGCGCGCCCGCGAGCTGCGGGACGACGGGGTCAACGATCCCGCGAACTGGGAGCCGCTGTTCCGCGACGGCAAGTTCCACATCGGTCTGAGCGGGTTCAGCGGCTCCGAGGAGCGGTGGCGGCAAGTGATGGCCGTCGCCCGGCAGGCGTACGAAGGCATGTCAGGCGTCCGCCTCCTGGCCATCGAGGACTTCGCCGTCCCCGACGGCCGCAACTCGCTGGGCTACAAGGACGGCATCGATCAACCGCCGGTCGAAGGCAGCGGGGTGGACCCGCTGCCTGGGCAGGGACGGCCCATCAAAGCTGGGGAGTTCATCCTCGGCTACCCCGGCGAAGCGGGGGTTCCGCTGCCCATGCCGCAGCCGGAGATGCTCGGCCGGAATGGGACTTTCGTGGGCTTCCGCAAGTACCAGTCGCGCGTCGGCGCCTTCAATCGCTTCCTGCACGCCAACGGCGCCACCGAGGATGAGCGCGAGCTGGTCGCCGCCAAGCTGGTCGGGCGCTGGCGCAGCGGCGCGCCCCTGACGCTCGCCCCTGACCGCGACGATCCGGACCTGGGGGCGGACCCAAAGCGCAACAACGACTTCGAATACAAGGGCGACCCGCACGGCCGGCAGATCCCGCTCGGCTCCCACATCCGCCGCATGAATCCGCGGGACACAGAGCTGACCCGGCTGACGGACGTCAACATCCACCGCCTGATCCGCCGCGGCACCACCTATGGGAAACCCTACGATCCGACTGAGCTCTCCGACGAAGCAAATCAGATCGAGCGCGGCGCCATCTTCCTGTTCATCAGCGCCAAGGCGATGGCGACGATGGAGTTCCTGCAGCAGGAATGGATCGACGACGGCGACTTCATCAACGCCAACGGCGAGCGCGACCCGATCGTCGGCCGCCAGGAGCCGGAGGCCACCTTCACCATCCCGAAGACGCCCGTCCGCCGCCGCCTCCGCGGCATCGAGACCTTCAACGTGCTGCGCGGCGGCGAATACTTCTTCATGCCGAGCCTGAGCGCCCTCACCTGGCTCGGGAACCTCGACGGATGAGCAGCCATGTCCGACCATGTTGACGGCCCGCGGTCGATCGGCGAACCCGCCGCCGACGTCACCGACCTCTTCGCCTTCACGAACCCGGCGGACCCCGCCCGCACAGTTCTCGCCATGTGCGTCTTCCCCTCCGCCGGCGAGAGCGCCGTCTTCTCGAACGCCATCGACTATTCGATCGCCGTGCGGCGGGTGAGCGTAGCGGGCCTTGGCGAGGCCGCGAGTTTCCAGCCTGCCAATGAGGACGCGGCCCGCCTCACCTTTCAGTTCAAGGTGCTGGAGCGCGATGCTTCCGGCCGGGTGATTCAGCGCGGCCTTTGCCACTTGGCCGACGGCCGCGAGACGCCGCTTACCGTCAACGACGAAAACGGCGCGTCCACGCCGGAGGGCGACGTTCGGGTGTTCGCCGGGCTCCGATCCGACCCATTCTACCTTGCCTGGCTGGCCGCCGACCTGAAGAAAGTCCCGAACCTGCTGCAGCACGACAACGTGCTCTCCATGGTCGTCGAGTTCGACACCGAGCGGGTGCTGGGCGCATCTCGAGGGTCTCTGTTCGGCGCGATCGCCGAAACGGTTCCTGCGCGCGAGGGCGAGGGCCGGGTCACCCATCCCGTCGCCCGCATCGACTGGGTCGGCCGCCCCGAGCAGACGAACGTCCGGCTCAACAATCCGGGGCTCGGCCGAGTGACGGACCTTAGGGACCTGTGGAACCAGCAAAAGCCGTTCGAAATCTCGGAGGAACTTCAGCCGCTCTTCTTGCAGCGGCTGAAGGACAGCTTGCTCGACTGGGACCTGCGCGACGGCGAGGCCGACTGGGCGCCCGCGGCGCTCGCGGCGAACGCCAACGTATTCCTTGACGACTTCCTGCTGTTCGACGTCGGCAAGCCGATCACCGACGACAGCCATCTGGAGATCGAGAAGAGCACCCTCGCTGGCCGTCCCTACCAGACCGGCGGCGGCCGCACGATCGACGCCAACGTCATCGACATCCTGTTCACCTGGCTCGTGAACCGTGACCGCCAGTTCCTGCAAGGCGGCGCCACGGGTGCGACCAAGCCCGGCATGGTGGATTTTCCCTACCTCGCTTCGCCGAACCGGGAATTGCAGACCGTCGCCGAAGCCGTCGAGCTCGCAGCCGCGCCCGAGCTGGTCTGGGAGGTGGTGGGCGGATTCAACATCGACTGGCATCCGCTGATCGCGAGCGTCAGGCTGACTGGCGAAGGATCTGGTACGCTCCGCCACATCCGCACGCGCGACGGCAATAAGATCGTGGAGCGGCTGGAGACCGACGACCAGGCAGAGCGACGCTATCGATACACGCTTGTCTCAGGGCTGCCCGCTGCGCACTACGCGGGAACGATAGAGGTCAGGCCCAACGGCGGCGGCTGCGTCGCCGAATGGCGCGTTCAGTATCTGGCCGACGACCAGCCCGACATTGCGGTGAGGACGCGGGTTTCCACCCTCCTCAAGACGGGCTTCGCGTACCTGAAGTCCCGCTTCGGCGCCCCGCAGTGACCGCGCGCATGCGAGTTTGCGATCTGTCCCCCCGTGCAACCGACGGGGAGATCGCTGCGATCAACCTGCAGAGCGCGCGCCGGCGGGCCCGGTCGCGATTCGACCAGGATCCCTGCGCACCAGGCGCCGCCGAGGCGCTGGTCGAGAAGGAACGTCTGGGGGCGGAGTTTCTCGGCGACTGCGACGCCTTTGATCGTATGGCCGAAGTCGCCTCCCGCCTCGTTTGCCGGGAAGCCTCGTTCCGAGCGGCGCTCCTCGAAGCCGAAGTCGCCGCCGTCACCCATAGGTTCGAGTCGGCGCGAGTGCACCTCGAGCGCGCAGCGCGGCTGCGGGCTCCGCGGGACGATATCGCCCGCCATAAGCTGACGATCGACCAGGCGTGCGGGCGACACCTGGACGCCGTCCTCGCGGAGCGGCGCCGACTGGCGGCAAGCGGCCGTCTGGACGATCTGGCGCCGCTCGGCGCCCTGTTCGCCGATCTTGGGCGGATCGACGAGGCCGATACGACCTACCGGCGGGCGCTTCGGGCGTGCGACAGCCTATCGCCATTCCCGCTGGCATGGGTGTGCTTCCAGCTTGGCGTGCTTTGGGGGGAACTGGCGCTACAGCCCAACGCCGATGCGGCCGCTGATTGGTATCGCCGCGCCATCGACTACCTGCCGGCTTACGTAAAGGCGCGCGTGCACCTGGCGGAGATCCTGGCGGGGCGGGGCCAGACGCGGAACGCCGAAAGGTTGCTGCGCCCTGCCCTTGCGAGCGGCGATCCGGAGGTCCTCTGGCGTCTGGCCGACGTGCTGAACGCCCAAGGCAGGTTCGACGAGGCGAAACGGGAGCTCTCGGCCGCGCGCGCGCGCTTTGAGGAGCTGTTGCGCAAGCACCAGCTCGCTTTTGCCGACCACGCAGCGGAATTCTTCAGAGGAAGCGGCGGGGACCACGCACTCGCGCTTGAACTTGCCCGGGCGAACTTTGCCAACCGACCAACCCGCCGCGCGTTCGAACTGGTTCACGCCATCGCCCAGGCGCAGCGCTGCGGCGCCGAAACGCTCGCTTGACCATGAGCCGCAGTCCTCAGGGCCGGGCGCCGCCGTCGAAAGCGCGGGCCATTTTCACCATCCTCGGTGCGGCGAATCTCGGCGCCTGGGCCTGGGCGCTCATTGAGGCGCGCAACTCGCCCGCCCTCCTGGGCCTCGCATTCCTCGTATACGGCCTGGGCCTGCGCCACGCCTTTGACGCCGACCACATCGCCGCGATCGACAACGTCACCCGCAATCTCGCACGCGACGGAGTCGCCCCCCTCACCGTCGGCCTTTGGTTCGCGCTCGGCCATTCCACGATCGTGGCGCTCGCGACCGCGGGCGCAGCCCTGGCGTTCGGCCCGGCGCAGAAATGGATCCCAGCGATACGAGCGTTTGGCGGCGTGGGGGGGACGCTGATCTCGGCGAGCTTCCTTTTCGCAATCGCCGCGGCGAACCTCGACCTCGCTCGAAGATTGCTCCGCGCCCGAGCAGGTCGCGGCCAGCTCGCCGTGACCGAAGCGCCCATCGCCCCCGCCGCGCCCCTGCTGGCCTCCCTGGTCGCGCGTGTTCGCCGAGCTCCTGCAATGTTCGCCGTCGGGCTATTGTTCGGGCTGGGCTTCGACACGGCCTCCGAAGTCGCCCTGATCGGAATCTCCGCTGCCCGCGCGGCTCAAGCGGCGAGCCCCCTGTCAATCATGCTCTATCCCGTGCTATTCGCGGCCGGCATGTCGCTGGCCGACACCTTGGATGGCGTGCTGATGGCCCGCGCCTGTCGCTGGGCCCAGGCGGAGCCCCGGCGCAAGCTCGATTACAATCTGACCGTCACGGTGCTCTCGGCCGGCGCCGCGCTCGCCATCGGCGCGGTGCAGCTGGCAAAGCTTCTCACCTCACAGCTTCAGCTCAAGGGAACAATTTGGTCGTTAGCCTCGAGCGCGCTCGACCACTCGGCGGTCATGGGCGGGCTCATGACGGCTGTGCTGCTGGGCTGGCTGGCGTGGGTGAGGCGGCGGAGGGTCGGCCTGTGACGCTGCTGCAGGTTTCGGATCGCGGACCATCTATGGAGCCCATCGACCTATCGCAGGAGAAACGGCCATGCTCTTCGCCCTCGTCGGCATCTTCAAACATCCAAGGCCACCGAACTCCGCCGGATTTGAGAGCGCGCTCAACGAGCACCTGGCCCAGAGCGCACTGCGCATCTTGAATGCTGGCTATCTGCGCAACCCGGACGGCGAAAAGGTCGGCTTCGCCGGCGTCATAGAGGCAAAGTCGTTTGAAATGGCGGAGGCCTTTGTCGAGAGCGGCCCCTTTGCGACCGAAGGACACCTCGACCATCTACACCTGGCGACCTACGACGTGGAGGTCGGGCGCCTGGGTTGAGCGGTGCCTTGATGACGCACGCTGCAGTTTCCGGGCCCGGGACGCATCCCTATGCGGGCCGCACCGGGCCCGGCGCGCTGCGCGCCGATCAGACAACGAGAGGCGCGTTACGCCGCCCGCTGACCCGCGTTGACATCCTTCCCACGGATGAATGCGAGCATGTCAGCATTCACCACCTCGGGATGGGTCTGGCACACGCCGTGCGGCAGGTCTTTGTAGGTCTTGAGCACGCCGTTCTTCAGCAGCTTGACCGTGAGCGGCGCCGAGTCGGCGTAGGGCACGATCTGGTCGTCCTCGCTGTGGATCACCAGCACTGGCAAGTCGATCGCCTTCAGGTCCTCGGTGAAGTCGGTCTCTGAAAAGGCCTTGATGCACTCGTATCCGGCCTTGACGCCGCCCATCATCCCTTGCCGCCACCAATTGCGGATCAGACCTTCCGACACCTTCGCGCCGGGCCGGTTGAAGCCGAAGAATGGGCCCGTCGGAACATCCAGGTAGAATTGGGCGCGGTTGGCCGCGAGCGCCGCGCGAAATCCGTCGAACACCTCGATCGGCGTTCCGCCTGGGTTCGAGTCCGTCTTCACCATCAGCGGGGGCACGGCGTCCACCAGCACGGCCATCGCCACGCGCCCGGGTTCCGATCTCGCCACATAGCGCGCGACCTCGCCGCCGCCGGTCGAATGGCCGATGTGGATCGCGTTTCTGAGATCAAGCGTCCTGACCAGCTCGGCGACGTCGGCGGCGTAGGTGTCCATCTCGTTGCCCGCGTCGGTCTGGTCCGAGCGGCCATGGCCGCGGCGGTCGTGGGCGATGACGCGATAGCCCTCCGCCAGGAAGAACATCATCTGGTTGTCCCAGTCGTCGGCGCTCAGCGGCCAGCCGTGGTGGAACATGATCGGCTGCGCGCTTTTGGGGCCCCAATCCTTGTAGAAGATCCGGGTCCCGTCTTGGGTGGTGATGTAGGCCATAGGAATGCGCTCCCTCACCGAGTTGCCGGCCGGCAGGACCGGCGCTGATGCTTGATGGGATCGAAGGGCGAGCTAGACGCGACCTGGCAACGAGGATGCTCAGTCGCCACGGTCGAACCGATAGCAGCCCACCCGGCGCCGGTCAGTTCATGCCTTGCGAGCGGCCTCCTGAGGGAAAGCGTCGCGATCCCCTTGCGACGACAGCGTTCGGGCGGCGAGACCGAGGCTGAGATAGGCTAGGCCGGAGGTAATGAAGTTCACTCCCATGATCACGCCCAATGCCACCAGCGAGCTGGCGGGCCAGCCGGAGGTGATCACCAGCGAAAGAAGTATACTCGCAACCGCCGAAAGCAGCATCCAAATCCAGTTGCGGGCGGGGCGCAGCTCGAAGGCCAGCGCGAGCTCATAGGCGCCCTGCACCATGAAGAGCAAGCCCAGCGCAAGTGTGATCACGAGGAGCGCGGCGTCCACGCGCGCCAAGATGAAGGCGCCGGCCGCAATTGAGAGCAGCGCGTAGAGCACCGCGGCGAAGGACCGGCCGGAACCCGGGATCGACACGCCGCCGAACAGGCTCACGACGCCACCCAGCACCAGCATCCAGCCAACAAAGACCGATGTGACCAGGGTGGAGACCATGGGCCAGATCAGCGCCGCCACGCCAACCAGCGCGAGAGCGAGCCCACCCCACATGAAGCGGCCGTATTCCTCCCGAACGTCCGCACGGAACCAGTTCCCAGAGCTCGGAGTGCTCATGACGGCCTCTCCCCGCTGCACCGCGTCGTTGTGGCTCGACGGGTTATTGCGCGGGGGACCGATGGCGACGATTAGACCTTGGTGTCGGCGACACCAAAGTATCAACTCCTTCGAAGATCTCTTCGGCGCTCGATCACCGGGTTCGCGGCCAGGCGCCCTGTTCACTGCGCTCGCGGATGTCGGCGAAGCTGTGCCGGACGAGCAGGTCGCCGTTGCGCCACACCGGCGTGAGCAAGTCCTCGCCGGGGGCCGTCTGGTCGAAGCGCTGAGCGACCAGCCGCCCGCCCCTGCACACCACCGCCTGCCGTCCAGCCTTGCTGGCCTTCGTCGGATCGGTCGCCGGCGCCTTCGAGACGTCCCGCCAGCGGCCGGCGTCGTCGCGCAGGGCGTCCGCCTTCATGGCGAAGTTTAGCGTGTCGCGATTAACCTGCTGCAAGAGCCCGCCGCCCATGCCAAAGGCGATGTTGTCGATGGCGAAGCCTTCAGCGGTCATGCGTACGCAGAGCCGGGCGATGCTGCCGATGTTCATGCCGTCGCCTTGGATGACGCGGACATGGGCGTCGAGCACTCGGTAGCCCTTGCCGTTGAGGGTCCCGCCGAAGGTTTCCCAGAGGCCCTTGACCGTTTGGAGAGGCGTCTCGACCGGATCGCCGCTGTCGGGCCGTATGACCAGCGTGCCCTTGCGGCTCAGCACCTTGTCGCGAAGCGCGCCGCCCCAGATGTGGGCGACGGCGGCGTCGAGGTCGTAGCTGTCGGAGACCACCGCCACGAGCCGGCCTTCCCCGTCGAAGCGGTCGAGCATGTTGGCGTAGGCCGCCGCCTCTCGGTCCCGGCCCCACGCTGTCATGGTGCTGTGCTCGGCGGCGGGTATCGAGAACCCCGCCATCTCCGCGCCGTAGTAGCGCCTGGCGGCGTTGAGGCTCTCCATGGTGTCGGTGCCCTGGAAGTTCACCAGGTGGGCCATGCCGCCCAGGGCGGCGCTTTCACCGGACGAGACGCCGCGCGCCCCGAAATCATGCAGCTTGAACGGGAGCTGCCCGGCGACGTCGTCGGAGGTCTGCTCCAGGCCCGCCCGGATGATGGTCTTGCATCTCCAACTCAGCGTCGCCACCGTCGTCGGATACCAGATGGCGCGCAGCAGCGCGGTCTCGACGAAGGTCGAGAGCCAGGGCATGCGCTCGTCGGTGTTCTCCACCTGCACGAGCGGCACGCCGGTCGGCGCGATGACGCCCTCCGGCAGGGCCTTGATCTCCAGCGGCAGGAAGCCCCGGTGATCCCTGACGATCGCCTCCCAGCCCGGGCGGTTGAACGGCACGCCGTGCGCCGCGCAGATGGCTTCGGCCTCGTCCACGTCGCCCGCCGTAACCGGCCGGCACAGCCGGTCCATCAGGTATGGCTGCAGGCCGAAGAACAAGACTTCGTCGGAAAATGCGTTCGGCCGCGCCTCGACGTAGGCGCTGATCACTCGAGCCTCCGGCGGGTATTGTAGGAAGTGGCTTTGCTTGTAGCTGTCCGTCGACAGGATCAGGTTCGTCACTTCGCGGACTCCCGACAGGACGCGAGCGCTAACAGCGTTCGGCCCATCTGCTATAACTCACCTTGTCGTGGGGCCTGCTTGATCGTCGGAGAGGCCGATGGGCAAACCGCGAATCTTCCTGGGCTCGTCTGTTAAGCAGGAGAAATTGCTCCAAGCTCTGACCCACGGGCTCGGCGACGTCGCCGAGGTGGAGCCCTGGACCACCTCGTTCAATCCCGGCGTGTCGACGCTGGAGCGCCTCCTGGAGCTGACGCGCGACGTCGATTTCGCGGCCTTCCTCTTCGCGGCTGACGACTGGACCACGGTCGGCGGCGCCTCCGGCTCGGACGCCGGCCAGGCTTCGCCGCGGGACAACGTGGTGTTCGAAGCGGGCTTGTTCGGCGGCGTGCTCGGCATGCGCAGGACCTTTATCCTGCACGCGGAGGGGGCGAAGCTGCCGACCGACCTGCTGGGGCTGACCGCCGTCCGCTACTCCGGCGCGATCTCGCCCGCCGAGACCCGCACGCTCAACCAGAAGCTCTGCAAGGCGATCGAGACGCAAGGCCGCCTCGACCGCATTGAGGGGCAATGGTGGCAATATTCGCTGACCGAGCGGACGGAAGAGGAGCCGGCCGCCCTCAGCCTCCTGAGCATTGGACGCGGCCGCGATGGCGCGCTGGGCGTAACGGGTCGATCCTGGCAGGCGGACGGCCGCCTCTGCAATAGATACTGGAGCGAGGCGGCGACGGCGCGGGAGGGCGCCTCGGCGGTCTTCTACTACTGGCGGGGCGAGCGGCCTCTGAGGCTCAACGCGCCCCAGTTGGACGGCATCGGCGAGATCAAGCTCGAGTCTCCGGATCGCGCCTCCGGCTATTTCATCACCCGGTCGGATTCCCATCCCGGCGAGAGTTTCAAGACCGCGGGGGTCTACTGGCGTGCGGAGCCGGGTGATCTCGACGTCCTAAACGGCCGCGACGACAAGCGGCGGGCGGCGCTCATCGTGGCGCGACTGCAGGAATGGGAGACCATTCGCAATGGCTAGACCCGCCAAGATCCTGCTGCAAACGACGATCCCCACCACGGAAGACGATTGGGGGATCACGCGCTTCAGCCGCCTGGGCGCGCTTCTGCGCGAGCAGCGCGACGACTCCGGTCAGCCCCTCTACGAGGTCACGATGCGTGACCGCGGGCCCGTGGGCCAGCCCGATCCGGTGCTCTCGACCCTCGACCAGTCCGGGTTCGATCAGCTCTGGCTGTTCGCGGTCGACACCGGTGACGGCCTCACCCAGGAGGATTGCGCCGCGATTTCACGGTTCCGCAGGCGCGGCGGCGGCCTGCTGGTGACCCGCGACCACATGGACCTGGGGTCGTCGGTCTGCAGCTTGGGCGGCGTCGGCGCGGCGCACTATTTCCATTCCCGCCAGCAGGATCCGGACCCCAGCCGGCGCAGGCGGGACGATCCCGAGACGCTGGCGATCGACTGGCCGAACTTCCATTCCGGCGCCAACGGGGATTACCAGGAGATCGACATCGTCGGGCCCGTCCATCAGATCGTCGCCAATGCGGGCTCGCCGACCGGTTCGATCCGCTACCTCCCATCCCACCCCCACGAAGGCGGCGTCGGCGCTCCGGAAGGCCAGGATGCGCGCGTCATCCTCAAGGGTCGCAGCAAGGCCACCGGCGTGAACTTCAACATCGCCGTCGCCTTCGAGCCTGGTGCCGAGGGCGGCCCGGCGCTCGCCGAGAGCACCTTTCACCACTTCGCCGACTACAATTGGGAACCAGCGTCCGGCTGCCCCAGCTTCGTCACCGAAGCGCCTGGCGACGGCCTGAAGCGCAACCCGCAGGCCTTGGCCGACACCCACCGATACGCCTTGAACATTGCGGCCTGGCTGAGCGGTGGCCAGCAGAAGATTGCCCGATGAACCTCTACTATTCGCCGGGGCGCGTGCAGCCTCTTGTGCAATGAACTTCTCGAATGGCGGCGAAATCGACCTGGCGTCCAAAGGGAATCTCTGCCCTCGGGCTGGTTCGTCAGCAATTAGATAAACTGGCGAAGTCTGACTTCAGCCTTCCCCGCCAGTCGCAACGTTCGCTTCGCCGGCGCTTTGAGGCCGGCGGTCTGCGACGGGGTCGCGCCAGAAGGAGACGTTGGCTCGCCTCCAGTTTCCGGACCTTGGGCTAAGGCAAAAAAAGCGCGGACCGACGACGGCAGCCGACCGATCCCGGTAGGCCCGCGCAAGATGGACAGCGTGACCACGACGGCCGTGTGATGGCTCGCCCGCAGATAGCGGGCGGCTCTGTCCTAGGAAGCTGACATGTCGGAAACGTACGGCACCCTGTCCTCCCGTCCATCACCCCATCGGGCCCCAACTACGCCATCACGGCGCAAGCCCTGGAATCATTCCCGAGCGCCCGCGGCTACTTCGGCGTGCCCAGTGGCCGCGCTTGCTTGTGAAGCGGCTAGGCTTTTGCGGCTGCGAGCGGCGCTGAATTCTGGCGAGGCGACAGCGAACCAAGAACTAATTTCGGCCCTTGAGCATCCCGACGATTTCATCCGCGCCGACGAACTTCGGGCCGAATTGTGGGAGCGGCTCCGCGCAGTGGCAGCGCTCGCCTCGCATCGGCGCCCGACCTCCATGAAGGGAGTTCTCTTTCAGCTCTACGTAGCCGCTTCGGAATCCCAGGCGTCGTCCGGCCTGATCGCCGGCAACATCCCGCCATGTGACAAGTTCGATTTGGAGAAGCGTGATCGAAAGGTTGAGCGCCTACACCGCGCAGCTGTCTCACATCTGGAGACCCTCGCAATGGATGATGACCTCGCCGTCCTGCGCGAGCACTGGCTAACCCACCTGTACGATGCTCATGCCGCCTGCGAGCGTGTCATCAACGACCCCCAAGGCCTGATTGCCGAAGCGCTAGAAGCAAAATCGACCTGGAAGGAGCATGTTCGCGCGTCCGTCACCACGTGATTCCGCTGTGCGTGGCGGCTTGCATGCCGCCACGCCTTAAGCTTGAGTTCGGGTGGACGAGATGACGACCCCAAACGCATGCCCCCCCTTTCGAAGGGCTATCTGATCTTGGGGCTGCGGGGCCAAAGTGGCGTTAGCTCATTCCTAAAGCGAAGCCCGCTAACGAAGCGCCGCGCTGAGCTTGGGAAGCTCTCAACAACAAGTTTGAGTTGCAACAAGCAGGTGAAACTCAAGTCTTTTTGAGACGGTCCGCAAAGCGCCCGACAACTTCGAGGGCGCACGGCATATCCGCGATCGTGCTCGGCAGCATCAAGATGAGCGCGAACACCAAGATCGCTATCGCGATCCAAGATTCCACTACGCAGATACTATCTGCAATTCGCTCCGGTTACGAGTCGCGGACGTCCCCTCGACGGCGACGCGCTTTTCGAACTGCCGCCCCTCAGTCGGCGCCCAGACGCCCGCTCGATTGCCGTCTATGCGCGCCAGGCGCGGAATTTGAGACCCCGCCGCGGAGCGGACGTTCAGGCGTCCTTGCCCGTTGCCAAGCCATTCGGTCCTCGCAGTGAGAATCCCCGATCACGCTGAACGCTCAAGCGTACTCCGCGCGCAAAGCATTCCACTCGGACACTAACGACTTGTACTTATCGGCGAATAGCTTCTCCTCGTTGCCGGCAAGGGGCGTGTCCAACGTGGAAAAGGACCGGCCCTTGATGATGTCCAGCAGCCGCATGTCCTGCAGCGCATACCCCTCTATGCTCTTCGACATCAGCCAAAGCCCAAGGCGAGCAGCTTCATCACAGAGGCTCGGATCTTCGCAGAAGTAGGGGTAGATAATCCGATGACCGGTATCGCCCACGGTGATCGAGAGCGTGTTCTCGACCTTGACCGTCCCGGCGCCGGCGATCTCAAAGCGTGCCTTGATGTTGTCCGGGATGACCGAGAACGGGACGTTTCTCAGTCGCCGCTTTTCCTCCCACCAGAGCAAGAAGCCGTCCTTGAGAATGGTGTAGAGGCGCTCGCGCCCCTTATTGCTCTCGATCCGCGCAATCGTGGCCAGTCGGAGATCGAGTTCGCCGGCAACATGGCGTTTCGCGTCCGCCCAGAAGGGTCCGTAGAAATCACCCCCGGTCGAATTGCCGAATCCCTCCGCCTTCTTTATCTCGCTGCGGATGTCGCTTCTCAGTAGCGTGATGCGCTGCGAATTCGAGGCATACATGGCGTTGAGGAGCTTTCCCAACCCAATGAGTTCGAACGACATCTGAAGATCTCGGTGCCGAGGTGGTCGAACGACTCGATCAATCCTTCTGGCGGTCTAGATTTTGCGAGCGATTCTTTCCGTGGAGTCAACAGGTCGCATCGGTGGCAGCAGCCGTAGGCATCATTCCCGCCGGTGGTCCAGGGCGCGTCACAAGCTGGCGTTCGGCCTTCTCCAAGAAGCAGACGTTTGTCCGGGCGCGATGGCGTGCGCTCAACCTCTCTGGCGGCCTCCGATACCAAGACATTCGCGGCCCAGCGTGCGACGCGATGGTGCTATGTTGAAACGCCATTGACGAAGAGCGGCGGATAAGGCGACGCGTGCGACACTGACATAAGGAACCTGCGCCATGACTGAACTGGTCTATCAGATCGTCGAACACGACGGTGGCTGGGCTTATGAGGTCGACGGTTCCTTCTCGGAAACGTTTTCGACGCACGAAGCGGCGCACCGCGCGGCTGCCCGCGCCGCCGCTGAGCAGCGCATCCCCGGAGAGACCGCCGGCATCGTCTACGAAGACTCGTCGGGCGGCTGGCATAACGAGATCGACGCTGGCGACGATCGTCCGGCGACGCGCGTCGACGACTGAGCGCACGCCGCAATTGCCGCCGCTAGGCGTTACTTGCGCCATCACCGGACGTTGGCGCGGTGACGAATACAGGACATTGGGAAAGCACGATAACTTCTGACGCTCTGCGAGAGTGCGGCCCACGGGAGGACAAATGCACCGCTTCACCGAGCTGGCTGACCGGGCTGCCGTCTTTGCGCTAAGCAGCTTGAACGAGGTTCAGGACCGCACAGTCCAGGCGCTGCAGACTAGTGGCGCGACCGTGCACGTGGAGAACCTGCAAATGGTCTCGCTCTCCAAAGGAGTGTTCGCCGTGGGCCTGTTCTCGATTTTCGAAGCGATGCTCCAGGACGATCTCGGAGGCGTGTACGGCTTCAAGGAGGCGCGTCGCGCGCTCAAAGCTCAGGGCGACGATGCGCTGGAAGCCCGGTTTGAAAGCTATTTCCTCGCCATCAACGTTCTGAAACATGGCGATGGCCCTAGTTACCGGACCTTAGTTTCAAGAAAGGGCGAATTGCCATTCACGGTTATGACCGACAAAGAATTCGAGGAGATCGAAGGTGACGTCTCGATCATCAACAGTTTGATTTGGGTCGATGACGAGTTTGTCGAGAATTGCGGCAAGATTATCCGCGAAGTCACAACAGCCCTTCAACGGTCACGACCAAACATTCTCCTTTAGATTTAAGCGAACACATCGCAGGCAGCTGTGCAAGCTCAGGTCACTGTCGCGCCAGTTGCGGACGTTCGAATCGAGACGAAAAGCAGACGTTGCCTCGATCCCGGCTACAGTGAGCTCCTGGTGCTTTGACGTGCCGCGGCTGTGCAGTCGCCGGCCTACACGGTCGGGATCGTCCCGCCGTCGATGACGTATTCTGCGCCGTGGATCGAGGCGGCGCGGTTCGATGCCACGAAAGCGATGAGCTCGGCGACCTCCTGAGGCTCAGCTGGACGGCCGATCGGAATGCCACCCAGCGCCTGAAGGATGCTGTCCTTCGCCGCCTCCAAGTCGCCGCCGGTCGTCAGCGCGATCCGGCGAACAAGGGCTTCCGAGGCCTCGGTGTAGATCCAACCAGGGGAGACGACGTTTACCCGCACGCCCTTCGGCCCGAGCTCCTTGGATAGCGACTTGCTGTAGGTGGTCAGGGCCGCCTTCGCCGCCGCGTAGGCAGTCGTGGACTCGGCCAGCGGCAGTCTGCGTTGGATCGACGACACGTGGATCACGGCGCCCACGCCTCGTTCGACCATCTGTGGGAGCAGCGCCCGATCGAGACGGACCGCCGACATCAGGTTGAGGTCGAGTTCCGCGCGCCAATGGTCGTCGGTGAGAGCTGAGAAGCCGCCAACGGGCGAGGCCGAGCCGCCGACGACATGCACGAGCACATCGACGCCGCTCATCCGCCCAAGGGCCGCCTCAGCAAAGCGCGCAGCGCCGTCCGGCGTGCTGAGGTCGGCAATCACCACATGGGCGCCGGATGGCGCGGAGGCCTCGCCGCGGGCTGCAGTCACGACCGTGGCGCCGCCGGCCACGAACCGCTTCACGGTCGCCAAGCCCGCGCCTTTGGTGCCACCGGTCACGACCACGCGGCGGCCCTGAAATTCCGTAGTGGCCTCCTGCAGGGTCATCGTTTCGTCCTTCTGTCTCGCCGGCGGCGACGGCCGCGCGTGCGTCGGCCCTCAATTAGAGGTGGACAGGCCATCCGATAATCGGGACAAAGCGGGACGACATGTCACGAGAATGGGGATAATGGCCCAGAGCAGCCTGGCTGAGCTCGACGCGATCCTCATGATCGCGCGCCGGGGCAAATTCCGGACGGCGGCGCTCGAACTCGGGATGTCGAGCACTGCGCTCAGCAACGCAGTTGGCAAACTGGAACGCACACTCGGTGTGCGGATGTTCAACCGAACGACGCGCAGCGTCTCCCTCACAGAAGCGGGCCAAGCTTTCGTCGCGCGGGTCGCGCCGGCGGTGCACGAAATCCATGAGGCGATGGACGCGGTGCGTTCCCAACAGGCCACGCCTTCAGGCACGCTTCGCATCAATGCCTTCCCGACCGCCGCGCGCGAGATCTTCGCGCCGCTCGTCCTTCCGTTCGTGCGAACATACCCCCAGGTCCACGTCGACATCGTCACCGAAGGCCGGTTGGTCGACATCGTTGCGGGCGGGTTCGACTTCGGTGTCCGCAGCGTCGACCTGGTTCCAGTCGACATGATCGCGATCCCGCTCGGGTCAGGTCGACGCAATGTCGTAGTGGGTGCGCCGGCGTACCTAGAGGCGCACGGGACCCCCAAGGCGCCGCAGGACCTCGCCAGACATTCCTGTCTCCGCGTTCGCCTCCCCAACGGCGCGATCTACCGCTGGCCGTTTGAGAAAGACGGTCGATCGGTCCACGTCGATGTGGAGGGCAGCCTAACGCTCGACGAAGCCAGTCTCGCACGTGCCGCTGCCCTTGCTGGGCTAGGTCTGACCCTGGCGATGGAATCTGACGTGCTGGACGACGTCGACTCCGGCCGCCTGGTGCGCGTGCTCGAGGATTGGACGCCGCGCCTCTCGCCACTCAGCCTCTACTATCCGAGCCGCCGTAATCCCACCGCCGCATTCAAGGCGTTTGTCGACTTTGCGCGGCAGAGAGGCGCCTCCTCTCATCTCCCCATGGGCTGAGATGCGCCAGGAGCGGAAGTTGGCAGCTATCCGGAAAGCGGACATTTGATCGCGTACCTAGCGGAACCGCTCTCCGTCGGGATCAACGGAATGGAGGTGCTCGATCAGCTTGGTGCGGTAGAGCGTCCACTCATCGTCGACGTGTCGGCTCCGGAGCCCAGCTCATCGTCTATCTCCGGCGCTTGGATTTTCCTGGCCAAGGAAGATTCCCGTCGAGTTCCCGAAGGCCGTAGGTCTCTTCGTCCCAGCGCTTGCGCTCAGCGGGCGCCGGCGGAAGGTCTTCGTCGTCAAACCAGAGCAGCGTCAGGGTCTGGTCCCACTTGCCCAAGTGGCGGACGTCCTCATAGAGAGCGCCGTCGCGGTCCCAATCTTCAAACCACTGGTCGGGCTCAGCTTCCTCCGGTCCAGTCGGCGCCGCGCCCGCGCGGACGCGCGCGCTGTAGGAGTCACTCGGCAAGTCCATGCCCAGCCTGATCCAGGCCTTGGCGTCGCGGAGCGATGTGGAGCGCGCGCTGTAACGAACCTTGCCATTCTCTGACAGAACGTAGGCGCACAGCTCACGGGAGAAGGTCGCGAAGCGCGATGCCGTCGACATCAACGAGGCGTCGAATTCTTCGGCTAGGTCGCTGATCGCAGCGAAGCCCATGTCGGCCGCATCGACGCGCGGCTTGAACAGTTTGTGGGGAAGGAGAAGTTCCGCCGCAAAAATATCGCAGGCGATTTCACCCTGCGGCCGGCGAGCAAAACTCCAACTCGGGGCCGTATGGTCGGCTGCAATGCCAAGCGCTTCATGGGCCACTTCGTGGCAGACGCTGAACCTCTGGCGCCGGCCGTCATGAAGGCAGTTCACGCAAATCCGGTACTTCCCGTTTTTGTCGCGAAAGGACCAGGCGTCTTCGTTCTCCGGAAGCGTATCGGTCTTCACCACGCCGCCGATTTGCGCGGCGTAGGCGTCGACCGATACCGGGAGGGCGAGAGGACCGCATTTCGCGATGAAGTCGCGCGCCTTCATCGCGACGGCGAGCTCATCAATCATCGTCCTCCCTCATGTACTTGCGAATGCGGGCGAGCGAGGTGGCGTAGTCGGGACGTGCACCACGGTTCACGACCGTGGTGAGCATGTGGAATTCCTCGGGGGTGATCTTATCGTCGGCCTGTGCGAACTCGGCGAGGCCGGGGTCTACGTTGGGGTGGCTCGCCAGGAAGCGCAGTATTTCGGCGTTGCGCTCTGAGGGCATCAGACCGGCGATCAGCTTGCCCAAGACCTCGGCCGACGGCGACTCCTTCGCGCCGGTCTCGAGGCGATAGATATAAGCGTGGTCGACTTCGCTCTGCTCCGCGACCGTCCGAAGGCTCCGCTCCCCGCGCAGCGCCTTAAGCCAAACCCCTAAAGCGGACTCCGGCATCCGCCCTCCTTGACAATTGTCACCGCTTCTCTCATCCTGTTGTCCAGACAGACAACACGCCCTGAATTGGCCCTTGCCAAACGGGGCGTTTTTTAGAGCCCCACTGTTGTCTGGCCGGACACCAAGTTGCCACCGGGCAGGGCCGAACGCAAGCACCGCGAAAGCGGGGAAAGAAGTAGAATGTCAGTCAATGTCGCGGCGCACCTGGTGCGTATTCATATCGACCGGGTGGCTTACGAGTCGCCCAACCCCAGCACTGGCGAAGCGCTCTACGCGCTGGCCGATATCCCGAAACATGAGAAGCTCTACCGGGAAGTCGAGGGTGATGCGGAGGACGAGAGGGTCCCGCGTGACGAAACCGTCGCGCATCTGACGGTCGATGAGCACTTCTACAGCCAGAAGGTCCTCGACATCCTCGTCAACGGCGACGATCACGAGATCGACACCAAGGAAATCACCTACGCCCGCGTGGTGGAACTCTACCTGGGTAGCGGCGGCAAGCCGTCAAACGAGTACCTCGTGAAGTATTCCCATGGGCCCGCTGAAAATCCGAGCGGCACCCTGGCCCCCGGTCAGAAAGTGAGGGTGAAGGATGGCATGCGCTTTCGGGTTGCCGGAACTGGCGAGTCGTAACGCCTTCATCAAGGACTACGAAGAGACGGGATATCTGATCGATTTCATCGGCGGCTATCTCGTCTTCTTCGGCTTGCCGTATCTCGATCAGGACGGGAAGCTTCAGCACGGCGACTGGGTCAGCCCCGTCGACCTCAACGGCCAGGTGATCGATCCGCCGACGAACCACCAGGCGTGGTGGCGCGGTAGCCGGCCGCATGACCAACAAGGTCGCCAGCTCAAGCTTGGGGGAGGCGCCGACAAGGTGACGGTCAGCGGTGACCTGGTCACCGATTTCTCGTTTTCCTACAAGCTGCTCGACGAGAACGGCGCCATGCGCGCCTACCGCTCATTCGACGAGAAGGTGCAGACCTATCTCGACACAATCACGGCGCCGGCGCTGGCGGCCTATCCGCAGGCCACTCCGCTGCGCGCCATTGCGGTGAACGCTGCGGCGCAAGGCTCGCCTCTTCGGTATCCGGACACGATGTCATCCCGCTATCACATCAACGACCTGTCGGCCCTGCTGCGCGGCAAGAGGGTGGCGATTATCGGCCTCGGCGGGACGGGCTCCTACATTCTCGATTTCTTGGCACGGACGCACCTGGCGCAGATCACTTTGTTCGACGACGACAAGGTGCATGTCCACACGATCTTCAGGTTCCCGGGTTTCATCCCGAACGCGATCGGCAAGCTGAAGGTTGAGGTTCTATCCCAGCACTATGGCCAATGGCACGGTGGGATCGACGGTATCCCCGAGCGCATCACGGCAGGAAACGTCGAACGCTTGAAGGACTTCGACTTCGTCTTCGTCTCGGTCGATGACGGGCCTGCGCGCCGGCTGATCATTGACTGGTCGAGCGCGAACGGCGTCCCTTACGTAGACTGCGGGATGGGCCTGAATCGTTCGGCCGTGGGCCTTAGCGGGTTCGTGCGGGTGACGGGAGGCGATCGGAAAGCGTTTGATGACAACGTCGGCACGGTCCGGCTACCAGTCGAAAACGCCAAAGAGGATGAATATCGCAAGCAGGCCCAGATCACCGAGTTGAACGCCCTGAACGCGACGATGGCCGTGATCCGCTTCAAGCAGCATTTCGGATTGCTGGATCGGGAGGACGAGGCGAGCGCCTTGATCTTCGACACCGCGACATTTGAGATCGAGTGAGCGAGACGGGCCTGATGAAATACGCATACCAAGCCGTTGAGCGCATCCCGAAGCCGCTGCGCGAGGGCGTCGTCTATCATAGCGAAGAGTTCGAGGTCGGCGCGTTGTTGTGCGCCTGCGGCTGCGGCCATCGGGTCAGTCTGTTGGTCCCCGATAGTCATCAGATCACCTCGGAAGGCGGTTGGGCGACGGTAACACCGTCGATCTCGGTCTGCGATGCGGACTGCAAATCACACTACTTCATCACCGCGGGACGTGTGGAATGGATGCCGGCGTTTTCGGAAGCAATGGCGGCGTCAGTCATGAGCCATCAAATTGCGCGCCACACCGCGCACGAAGAGAAAAAGCTGTCGTGGGTGGCCCGGATCAGAAGAGCGCTCGCGCGAGCCTACGGCTGGCTCAGGTCCGTGCTCCACATCTGAATACCAGGTCCTTGTTCACAAGCGGCCGCTATCGAGCGTGGCTGTAATCCCCATGTTGAGTTCAGCCAACATTCGTTGGTGAGCGCCTCGCGGGCGCGGAAAGGAGGTGAAAGCGAGTGACGACGAGTAAGCGCGACGCGAGTCTCGCTTCGAAGATCCTTCGTAGTTCGAAGAGTTCGAAGGCGGCGAAATCGGTAGCGGCTTCCGACTTGGCCCAGGCCAAACGGAAGGGCAAGTAAGGGGGCGGGCGCGCCTCGGCAGCCGGGCTTAGGCCCGGCGGTTCCGCCCAGGTCGAGTTGCCACCAAAGTCTTCACAAACTCAGCCAGCCCGGCATCGAAGCGCGTGACACCGGCCTCTCGCCCCGAAGCGGACGTTGCGAAGGTCTGCGATGAGTCAGACTCGGTCATCGGCTCGCTGCCGCAGTCGGGATTCCGCCATCGACGCGGCGCCGATCTCATTTCCTGCTGCTGGGGAACGTCCTATTCCCCCTCGACTTCCGTACGGAAGGAAGCGGTGGTGGGCGCATGCCCGATCCACCGCCTACGTCGAGCGACGACGCTTCGCGAAATGCGTTCCTCAACGCACTGTGGGATGAACTCGAGGCTGCACTGAGTCTCGCCGCTCTTGACGACGTGCTCGACCGCCTCCCGCAGATCCAAACGTCATGCGAGCGGGCGGCCGCGCTCATCGCCAAATGGCAAGCGCGCCAAAACAGCTAGTCAGCCAGCTCGCCAATGCGCGCCTGCAAGGCCGCCGCGATCTTCTCCAGCACGGTGATGGTCGGATTGCGCACACCCCGCTCGAGGCCGGAGATGTAGGTGCGGTGCAGGCCGCAACGCTCGGCGAACTCCTCCTGCGACCAGCCCTTCTCCTGGCGTAGCCGCTTCATGTTGAGGCCGACGCGCCGGCGGATGTCCATGTCCAGAATGGACCGGAGCCGCAGCCGATTGATCTACAGACGATGAGTCTCATTTGGCTTGACTGTAGGCCGCCGCGATGGGTCATTCGCATGAGACTCATCGGATGCAAGACATGGCGCAACAGGCACAGGTTCTGGGTTCGTCTAAACCAGCGGAGACCCCTGGCGCGGTCACGCGAACGATCGGCGGCTGGCTGGTCATCCTGCTGGGCGTTTCAGGCGCCCTGAGCGCGCTCATCGCCGGCGCCTGGGCGGCGGTGATACCGACCGCGCTGATCGCGCCCCTGGGTTGGTTGCTGACGCCGGCCGGGAAGCGATGGCGTGCAGCCCAGAAGCTAAAGGTTCCGGGGTGGGGCATTGCAATCGGAGTGTTCGCGCTGATCCTGGTGGGCCAACCGGCCGTCGAGCGTGCGGAGAGCCAGAAGATCGCCGCTGACTTCGCGCACAGCGGCGAGAGCCGGATCAGCCAGGCCCGCGCAGCCTTGCAGCGCGGCGAGGCCGAAACCGCTGAGGCCGTTCTCGCGCCCATCAAATCCGCAAAGGACCCAAGGCTTGAGCCGCTGGCCGCGGCGATCGAGGTGCTGAAGGAGGCGGGCGGCGACAAGGAAAAGGCGACGTCACTGCTCAAAGGGCGCGTGCGCAACAACCCCAATGACCAGGCCCGCTACCTGGCGGCGATGTCCGACATCGTCCCCCAAGAGGGGGAGGCGTTCGAAGGCCTGCTGCGCCAGGAAGCTGAAACCAAGGCGCTGGAAGAGCGCAAGGCGGCGGAGGAGAAAGCGGAGAACGATCTCCTGGCCGCCCACTTCAGCAAGTGGGACGGCTCCCATCCCGCGGTGGTCGAAGCCGTGAAAGCGCAGATGAACGATCCCAGCTCCTTCAAGCACGTGGAGACCACGGCGCAGGGCAAGGGCGACACCATCATCGTCTATATGACCTACCGCGGGACCAACGCCTTCGGCGGCGTGGTGACCAATCACGCGACAGCGGTGGTCGACACCGACGGGCGGCTGCGCTCGATCGCGATCGGACGCTAGCCGCGGAACGGAGCGCCTTGGGGCCGTGGCCGGTTGCTGGCGCGACGGGGCGGATTGGGACGACTGGGCGGGGTGCTGAAGTTGGCGACGCGCGTGAGATTGCGCAGCGCTTGACTGGTCGAGTCCACCTGATCGTCATGGGCGCCGTTGGGAAAGGCCAGGATCTCGGCGATGTAGGCGCCGAGCAGCGGGTGGTGCTGGGGCAAGTGGACCTGTCCGGTCTCGAAGCGCGTGGCCTGCGCCAGAAACCTCGCGGCCTTGGCTTGCCCGCGGGTGGAATCGAGGACCGGGAGCAGATCGCGACCCGCTCGGAGGTCCTGCGCCAGGCTGCGGCCAAGCTCGGTTTCTTCGATGATCGTGAGATCCGCCTGCCAGCGCCTGTGCAGGGCGATGATCTCGCGCCGCAGCGTCGGGGTCTCGAAGCGGTCGCGGACGATGTCGAGCAGGTAGAAGTCGAGCCCCTTGGATCCCCAGACCGTGCCGACCGAGTAGTCGCTGGTCTCGTTGAGCGTCGAGGCCGTGTCCCAGGAGACGATGATGCGATCGAAGCTCTCCGGCGCCTGCTCGTGGTAGCGAAGCCAGTCGCGCTTGACGACGTTGCCGCTCGCGGGCGCGGGATCCTGCTGGTACTGCGCCTGGAAGTGCATCGCGCCTTGCGTGCGGCGCACCCGCTCCAGCGCCTCATAGGGCTCGCGGATCGGATCCAGCACGTCGCCGGCCTTGCGGCGGTGCACGTCGCCGACCGCCGCGCTCAGCGGCAGTTCGGCATCCTCGTCGGCCAACGCCGGCAGGCGAACGACGACGAAGTCGTCTGAGGCGCAAAGGTGCGCGGTGGCGTCGTCCTGGTGCAGCCGCTGCATGACCAGAACGACCGCCGAGCTGGCCTTGCTGTTGAGGCGGCCAACGAGCGTGTTGTCGTAGAACTCGTTGAAGCGGCGCCTTTCCGCTTCCGAGGTGGCTGCAGAGGCCTGCTGTGGATCATCGAGGATGACCACGTCGGCGCCCTTTCCCAGCACCGCGCCGCCGACGCCGGAGGCGAAGATCCGCCCGCCCAAGGTGGTCTCCAGGTCCATGTTGCGCGTGCGCTTAAACACCAGCTGCGGGAACAGGTCGCGATACCAGGCCTGCTCGGAGATCGTCCGGCGCATGAGGCTGAAATCGCGCGCCAGGCTGTCGGTGTGGGAGATCGCCAGAATCTCCAGGTTGGGCTTATGGCCGAGCAAGAACATAGGCCAGGCGACGGAGGCCATCATGGACTTCCCCGAGCGGGGCGGCACATTGATGGCGAGCCGGTCTTCAGCCCCCGACCTCACCCGCTCCAAATGATAGGCGATGTTCTCGTGATGCCAGCCGAGATGGAAGTCGGCGGCAGGCTTCGAGGTGATGAAGCACTTGCTGTAAAAGGCGACGAAGTCGGTGCGCAGCACCGCACGCTGTTCTCGGCGTCTGGCGGGATCGACCATGCTCAGGCCTCCTCCTGATCAGCGACAGGCGTCGGCGGAATTTGGCGCAAGCGGCGCTGCAGCGCCGCTTCGACGATTGCCGCATCGTCTGGATCGTCGATGTCCTGGTCGTCGGCCTCGACGAGACGCGGCGGTGGATGCGCGCCCTCCAGCCAACCAAGGAGCGCCACCATGTCGCGCGGCTTGGATTTGCGGGCGCAGGTCAGCGCGAGGAGCTCGAAGAACGTGAAGTCCTTCGGATCCCGGTTCATGACCTCGGCGGCGTTCTCACCCAAGAGCTCGCGAAACGCCTCCCTCAGATCCGGCCTCTTCTTCGGCCGGCCGCCCGGGTTGCCGCTTTGGCCGGGCTTGAAGCGATGCGCCTCCGGCGGATTGCCGCCGCGACGGCGGCGAGGTTCGGTCGGCGGCTTGCTGCTGCTCAAGGCCGCCTCCTAGCGCGCGTCGCGGGGAAGAGGCGCGTCACGCTCGGCGGCGAGCGCGTCGTAGGCGAGGCCGCTCGCCTCATGGACCGGGTATTCGCCGGTCAGCTCGCGCATGCGGCGCACCGTGGTGTCGACGAACTTCGGATCGATCTCAATCCCAAAGCAGCGCCGCCTCGTGCGCTCCGCCGCCAGCATCATCGACCCCGAGCCGAGGAACGGATCGAGGCAGATGTCGCCGAAGTTGGACGCCATGAGCAGGATCGGCATCAGCACGCCCTGCGGCTTGGTGCAGGCGTGGTTGGCCAGCGCCGCTTCCCGGTCGGGCCGAAACTGGCTGTAGCCGGGGACCGACCACAGCGTCGTCTTGAAGCCGGCCTTCGGCCTGAAGACGGGCTTCGCCGACCCAGACTTGCCGATCACCACGTACTCGGCGACGTTCATCAGAAACCCGCCGACGCCGCCACCCTTGTCCCAGGTGCAGATGTTCTTCTGCTCCAGCTGGGCGCTCCGGTGAGCCAGAAGCAGCGGATGCATCCCCTTCTGGTCGATGAAGCAGAAGGTGAGCGCGCCATTGATAAGATGCGGCCGGCAGGCCGTCAGAAACTCTTCGAAGAAGACGGCCATATCGGCTTCGGACTTGCCCGACCCGTCCAGCCACTCCTTGTGGCGCTTGCTGATCGCAGCCACGCTGGTGCCGAAGGGCGGGTCGCACGCCAGCAGCCGCGCGGTTTCGTTGGCCATCAGAGCGGCGTAGGTCTCGGGCAGCCGGCTGTTGCCGCAGATCGCGCGATGACCTGAGCTCCAGGTAAAGACGTCGCCATCCCGCGCAACAGCGTCGAGCGCCGCATCCACCATCGGGACGCTCAGCGCGGGCTTCTTTTCGTCCTTGTGCAGGATCAGATCGATTTCGCCGAAGTCCCAGTAGGCGCTCGCCAGCAGATCAGGCGCCTCCGCGAGAAGGCTTTCGAAGTCGTCTTTCAGCTTCTCGTAGTCCCACTCGCCGTCCGCATGATGGCCCTCGAGCCAGAGGCCGATCGCGGTCAGTTCGGCCGGCGTGCGGTCGTCGAGGAAGATGACAGGACCGTCTCGCGCTTATTGAGGCGGTAGGCGGCGTAGGTGTCGTGACCGTAGATGATCTCGCCGGATCGCGCGGCGAAGATCGGGATGTCGAGGCCATGCGCGTCGATGCACTCGGCATGCTTAGCGACCATGGCGTCTTTGCGCCGACGGGTCTGACGATTGGCGACGCAGATCGCCTCGGCCGGGACGTATTCGCACGTCAGGCGCGGACGTCCGGCGGCAGGCTCGGCGAGGGTTTGAAGCTGGCCAGACCGGGTGCGCGACCTGACGAACACTTCTTGGGCCATGGGTGGGCTCCGGAACAATGGGTCCCAGCCGCGCGTGCTCGCAACCTGCCTAGGCAAGGTGAGCCCGCCCGACCAAGCACCTGCTGCTCCGGCGCGTAATGGCCAGCTCTGCTGAATGCCGCCTTTCGGGGTGAAGGCGGACCAGAAATACGATCAGCAATTCTCGATGTAAATGGGATCTTTGAACATCATCTCGCTGCACGCCAATCCTACGTCAACGAATACTCCTTCACTCCAATTTCTTGCTCGACTCTCTCTGCACTCCAAGCATTGATCACCTTGTCCTTGAGCCCGGCTGCCGGGCTCTCGCCGGTAGGGCCGACGGGGCCCGCCACGAAGGACTCGAACCATGGGAAAGAGCAGCAATCAGAGCGGCGCGGCCGAAACGGCACAGGTCGATGACCGGGCGACGAGCAAGCTCGAGGCGGTGATCCAACTGCTCCGGCGGCCGCAAGGCGCGCGCCTGGATGAGATGATGACCGCCACCGGCTGGCAGGCGCACTCGGTGCGCGGCGCCATGTCAGGCGCCCTGAAGAAGAAGCGCGGCCTCACCATCGTCTCTGCGAAAACGGAAGCCGGTCGCCTCTACCGCATTGATGACGGAGCCGGCGCGTGAGCGCCGGCGACCCGATCACCGATCAGGTTCGGGCGCTAGCGGCACTCGACCTGGAGGGCCTTCGCGCGGAATGGCGACGCCGATACGGCCCGCCTCCGACGCTGCGATCTCACGATCTGCTTCGACGGAACCTCGCCTGGCGCATCCAGGCGGATGCCTACGGAGGCATCGACTCCGAGCTGCGAAGACGTCTTCTGCAAGGTAAACAAGGCGGCGGCCCGCGTCTGCCAATTGGAGCACTCCTCGCCCGGGAATGGCAGGGGCGTCGGTACGAAGTCGAAAGGACGTCGGACGGCTTCCGCTTCGACGGCCGCGTCTACAAGAGCCTCTCCCAGGTCGCCCGGACGATCACCGGAAGTCGCTGGAACGGCCCACGCTTCTTCGGCCTCCGCAGCGAGGCGGGCGAGTGACCCAAAAGCGCTGCGCCATCTACACACGCAAGAGCACTGAAGAAGGCCTGGAGCAGGCCTTCAACAGCCTCGATGCGCAACGTGAAGCTTGCGCCGCCTATGTGCTATCGCAGGCCGGCGAAGGCTGGGAGGCCCTCCCAGCGCTTTATGATGACGGTGGTTTTTCCGGCGGCGACATCGATCGGCCCGCCCTGAAGCGGCTCTTATCCGATATCGAAGTGGGATCGTCGACGTGGTCGTCGTCTACAAGGTGGACCGTCTGACCCGGTCGCTGACCGACTTCGCCAAGATTGTCGAACGGTTCGACGCCAAGGGTGTAAGCTTTGTTTCGGTCACCCAGGCCTTCAACACCACAAGTTCCATGGGGCGCTTGACGCTCAACGTCCTGCTCTCGTTCGCTCAGTTCGAACGCGAGGTCACGGCGGAGCGTATTCGCGACAAGATCGCCCTTTCCAAGGCTCGGGGCATGTGGATGGGTGGAATGATCCCGCTCGGCTACGATCGCCAAAACGGAGCGCTCGTGGTCAACGAGGACGAGGCTCGGCACGTCCAGGCGATCTTCGCCCAGTATCTCGTATTACGGTCGGTGGCTTGTCTTCGCCTTGCTCTAGAAAAGGCCGCCATTCACCCGAAGCGCTGGACGTCGGCGGGCGGCAGAACGATGGGCGCGGCAAATTTCAGTCGCGGCGCGCTGTTCCACCTCCTGCGAAACCGCCTCTATGTCGGAGAGATCGTCCACAAGGGTGAAATTCATCCCGGCCAACACGCAGCGATCATTGAACGTGGCGTGTTTGACGCCGTGCAGGCTCAGCTAAATGCCGGAGGGGAACAATTTGCTAGCCGGCCGGTGAAGGCGGCGCGGGCGCCTCTTCTGGGATGCGTCTTCGATCCGGACGGCCGGCCGATGTCGCCCTCATTCGCCTACTCGAAATCCAAGCGGATCTATCGCTACTACGTCGCAGCTCCAGTCGATCCCCTTTCCAGCGAGGACAAGCGCACTAGCGTGCGCCGCGTAAGCGCGCCTCTCCTGGAGGGCTTAGTCGCGGTGACGCTTGGTCGGATGTTCAATCGCGACGTTCTAGTCGAAGACGTCGCAGGTCACGTCCATCGCGTCGAGTTCGCGAGCGATCACATCGAGGTGGTGTTTCGCGCGGCCCAATCGTCGAACATCGAACTCAGCTTCGGCGACATGTTGGCACGTCTGGAGCCTGGCGAGCGCCTAGTTTGGGAAGATCGCATCGCTGGTCTACTTCGGCTGCGATTGACGACAACGCCAAGACTGCGTGGCGGCCGCACCTGGTTGGATGGGCGTCAAGACCGCCCCGGGGTCGCCCGTACCAGCGCCGGACTCGTCCAGGGCCTCCGGGCTGCCCACCGGGAACTAATTGCCTGCGGCGCCTCGCCGCTTTCCGATGCAGCGACCTTTAGATCAGCGCGTGCGCCCGAGTTGCCGCATCAGCGGCAACTTAGTCGACTAGCCTTTCTAGCTCCTGATCTGCAGCGGCAGATCTTGGATGGCGAACAGCCGCCTGCTCTGAAATTGCGCACCCTCCTCAAGACCGAGCTGCCGCTCTCTTGGAGCGACCAACGCGTTTGGTTCGAAGCCCTCAGAGCAGCCCAGGCCTAATCTGAGCCTCCCAGATGCCTCGGGCGATTCCCCGCCGCCGCTCGGCCGAGCGACTCGCGAGGCGCTGAGCCCGTCGAACTGCGGCGGAGATGTCGTCGGCGCCCCACCAACAATTCCCTGTTATTTCCCCTGTTCTCAGGGAAACCGTCGCGACTTTAGGGGGCCGGAGAATGGGCGGCCAAATGGCGGGAAAATCGTCGGATCGGTCGACGAACTTCGCCCTGACCTAACGGAATGCACGTGCGCAAGCCCCGGAATGTCCGAGCTTTTTGGGCGGAAAGGGGGCGAGAGAGTAGTTATCGTGACTGCGTGGCGGCCCGGGAGGGACTCGAACCCCCGACCTTGGCTTTAGGAAAGCCCTGCTCTATCCGGCTGAGCTACCGGGCCGCGCTTTTGAAATCAGTGACTTAGCCGAGCGAAGCGCCGCCGTGTGATTTCTAGGTCACAGATAGGTCGCAAAGCGCAGCCGGAACGCCCGATTTCGGCCGGAGGGATGCCACGGCCTGAGCGCGGCGACAATCGCTAATGCCTGCACCCACCCCCCAGAGCATGCCCACGCAAGGGGGAGCTCGGCCGCCACAATGACCTCAGAAGAGCCGAAACGCCCAATTGCCGAACAGGAAGACGAAAGCGCCGATCGCCGCTCCGACGGGCGCACGCAGCATCCAGCGCAGGGCCTCCCGGATGTGACTGGCGCGGGCCTCCAAACGCGTGTGATTGTCGGTCAGCATCGACTGGGCGTGCTCAATCATTTGAATTTCCATTTCCTCCCGCGACCGGCTCTGACGCACGTCGTAAAGGAAATCGACTGGTCGATAGCCAGGCGAGTCGAAATGGTCTGGGCCTAGGCAACGCATGGCGAACCACGTCGCCCGGCTAAAAGCCGCAGCGGCAGCAAACGCGGCCAGGGTCAGAGGAGTGATTTGGCCATCTTTGAGCGAGTCGGCGGCGATGGCTGCCGCAGCCGCGGCCAGCGCTGTAGCTGCACCTGTGACGGTCGCCGCGCGCTGGTCGGCGGCAGCGGCGTAGTCGTTCTGATATTCAAGCCGGCGTTCAGCTTGAGCGAGAATCAGGCTTCGCTGTTCGTCGGTCGCGCGCGCCAAATCCGAGAGGTCCATGCAAGCTTTCCCCGAGAGGCCGCCGCCTGAGCGTCGCGATCAGGTCCGCAATACTCCTGGCCCGAGGCCAACTCCACAAGAGCAGCCGCGGCCGCAGCCTCAACCGAGTGGACCGCCGGCGAAGCGATAGCAGCCGGGCTCGCTAAGGCTCGATCTTCCGCGGCGCTGCCGGGTCGAGCCGCCTCCCTGATGCACGCCAGCCTTCTTGATTGGTGGCGGAAGGCGTTCGTCCAGGAGAACTCCGCTCCGCCTCATCGCATCAAGCTGCTGCTGCATCAGCTCGCGGGCAGCCTGCCGTTCCGTTAAGGCGACCTTGGCATCGGCCTTCCTGGCGATTTCCGCCTTGCTCTGCTGGTCAGCCGTCCAGACCCATGTTCCGGCAGCCACCACGGTGCCAAGGGCACCGGCCACGACGCCAGCGAGGCCAATCCACAGGGCGAGCTTGGCGTTACGCTGGGTCTGCTCCGACCCAGCTTTCATCTCGGCGATTGCGATAACCGCCTGATCATTCAGCGTCATCTGCAACGCTGCGCTGGCCTCACTCAGGCGAGCCATTAGACCGATGTTCTCTTCCACCCGCTCGAGGATGGCGTTTGTGTCCAGGGTTGGATTGCGCGGAATTGGGGGAACTAAGGACCGTTCGGGGCGCTCGCCCAAAATCGATCGCATATGCGACGCCGCGCGCATGTTCCGCCCGAGGGCGTCGTCCATGTCCAGCGAGGCGCTCTTTTCGAACGGCCCTTTGCGCGCCTGGACGGCTGCCCCACCAGCACGGCGGACGAAGGCCAGCCAGTCCTCTCCATCCTTTCGGGCACTGCGCCCGAAGACGGATGGTTCGTGCTCAACTATTGCCTGACAGAAGGCCTTCAGATCGGTGGGGGTGAGGGCGGCCCGATCAAGCTCGGTGAGGTGTTCCAGGCCCTCCATTCGCCACCCCATGCGCACCATCAGCTTGCCGACGAACTCCTCGTCAGATGCCGGTTCAGCGCGCGCCTTCCAGTAGGGAAAATCGATGCCATAGACGGCGCGAAAGCCGAGATCGCCCAGGTGTTCGCTCGTGACGGTGAACTTGGGCGGGAACTTCTCTTCGCTCAGGTCGTCGATGCTAACCATTCGCGCCGTCCGTGCTCGCATTCGCCGTTCATTGAAGCTCGGATTTGAGAAGCGCCGCGCTCACCATGCCGGCGCAGATCACCCTCGCCAGCCCTGCTTGAACTCGTCATCGAACCACATCTCCGCGATGTAGCGCGCTCCGCCGACGCTCTTGAAGTCGGCGACGGAAGGGTGGTGCTCATTGAGCCAGCGCCAAAAATTGGAGAAGTGAAGATCCCCTACGGGCGCGTCCGCTTGGCCGGTCGCCTTTCGCCACACATGGCACAGCGCGCGGATGTGATCCTCGCTCTCTGCCTTTTTCATTCGCTGCCCTGATGCATCATTCGCCCGATCGAAGGTAGCAGGCAGCTCGACCTAGCGCGATAGCGGCAACTACGCATAAGCCCCCGGGCAAAGCGCCGCTATGATGGACCCACGATTCACCGTTCGGCGGAGCCACGGCTGCAATGGCTGAGCATGGCGCGTATGAAGCAGCGACTCAGCGTCATGACGAGGTGGAGCAGCGCCTCGTCTGGACTGGCGCGGCTGCCAATGGAGCCTTCATCCTTGCACTGACCAATGTTGTCGCCAATGCCTCCGACTTTGCAGCGACGACTATAGACCTCCTGTGGAGCTTCTCATTTAGCGGTGCCGGCTTCGTATGTGGAGCGATTGCGATTGGGGTAGCCTCCGACCTTTACGCCGTGCGACGTCGTGAAGCGGTGGCTCAGGCCCGCCTTCAAATCGCAAATCGAGACCTCCACGCGCTACGTGATGTGCTGATGCAGGGGGCCATGCCCGACGGCCTGGCGGACCTAATGACGACCGATCACGAGCTCCAAGAGGCCGTTAAGGCTCTACGGTACCAACTACTTCAGACGGCAATGCACGCAGCCGAGGAAGCTCCTGGGATCGCCGAAAAGGCGCTCGCTGAACTGAACGAGCTCGCAACCGAAGGAGGAGCAATCGCTGGACGTTCTCGCGGCTGGCTAGTCGGCTCGCTGTTGCTCGCCGCCGCATCAGTCCTTGCGTTCGTTTTGCATCCTTGGATATCGATCTTGCTTCGCGTTTGAGCCCCTTGCTGTCGCCAGCCGCTCGTCGCAAGCTCGGATTAGTTCAGCAAGCGGCTGCAGGTGCTCAATTGCCCACTCGACCAAGAAACTCGGGTCGCCGGGGCCAGCTCGTTCGGCGTGATCATCGATCCTCCCCAGGAGCAGAACGAGCATTTCTGCGTACCTCATAGCGTCGCAATAGGAGACGATTGCTTGGGCCTGCCCTAGCGTTGCCACGGGGAAGGACCGGATTGTGCTGGCCATCACCTCGCAGTCCTTGCGTATGGGTTCCCCTACGTTCGGCTCGGCACCGACTTCTTTGAAGGTGTCGAGCATGCTGTCGGCTTTGATCCGAAGCAACGAAACGAGCTGGCTGGCGGCCATTAGCGTTGCCGCCTGCTCCTCCTGTCGCGCCCGCCTCTCGCGTCGAGCCGTGCCCTGGTCGATGGCGACAGCAGCGAGGATTGCGAGTACGGAGCCCACCGCCTGCACCATCGCAGCGGTTCCGTTCCAATCGATGTTGGTCCAGCTCCAGCTCACCGGTAACTCAGTTAGCCGCCAGCCAATTGGTCCATCGTGTCAGCGTTCTGCACCACGCCGCCGAACACCCGCCGTATGTGTTCGAGGATCAGCCGCCGAGCGGCCGCATCGATCGCACCATCGGCAAGCGCCCCCTGCATGGCGTCACTGAACTGCCGCGCCAGAAACCCCGCCTTGATCTGCTGCGCATCAGCTTGGTTCGCAATGAAGGCGCTCCAAAGCACCGTCACGATGTGTTCGAGGGCAACGAAGCGGGCGACGTCGTCAGGCCCGAAGTCGTGTTCAACGGTGGCGCTCATGCAGCACAGCTTAGCAGGCACAGATGAGTCGCCACCTCCCCGTCCTTAGCAGCGGCGAGCCGAGTCGGGTTGGCGGCGAGGCGAATGCGCAGCAACTAGCTCCCAGCGGTACCGTTGCCGGGTTCGTCGCCGCGCGAACTAGCAAATGCGCTTCGTCCGTCCAAGCCGACGATTGCTCCTCCGGACGGCTCGTCGGACGGACCCGCGGGCGGCGGCTGCCAGGAGCCGAACGCTGTCGCGAACGAAACCTTGGCCTTCTGCTCGACAGGATCCACGAGGTGACAGAGCAGCAAAGAATCGCCGTCGATCAGTGAGATCTGATGAAAGGCGAGCAGGTTAGCGATCCGCTGGGCGGGTTGCATCAGCTCAGGGTAACCCTTGCGGGCTGGCTGCCGGCCGCCGAGCAGGTTCTTCAAGCTCCCGCGGTGCAGGCCATTGCCACAGTCGCGACGGTACAGCTGCAGAAGCTGCGGTTTGGTCATGTAATCGGGATCGCGGCCCTTGAACCTGCGCTCTCCCTGCTCACCACGGCCCGCTTCGACGGATGCGACCGGATAGAAGTCGGGGTGCAGCTGTTCAAGCTTGTTGAGGATCTCGTCAGCGCCCGCCTTGCGGCTCAGTGCCCCCTTGCTCTCCGCAATATCGCCGTGAGCAACCAAGCAACCCAAAGCGATCAGCTCAACTATCATCCGCAGCTGCAGCAGGCCGAACTCCAGCACCAACTGGCGATCCATGCCCGTGCGGCCATTCGCAGCGTACTCGATCCACTGAAGGCGAGCGCGCAGTTCGTCCATGAGCGAGCAATATGTGCCCATGGCCTTGAGCTGCTGTTCGGTAGGCTCGCGCGCGGACTGGACCGGCATCACCCACCGAGGAACCAGAACTGCGCCATCGGCAGCCTGGCTTTCGTTAGGAACGCTTCCTGGGGCGCTGGCCACGCGGGCTCCGCTTGGTGGATCACCTGAAACAGGGCGAGCGGAAGCATGATCAGCGTGGTGAACTCCATGTCACCGGGATTCTTCTCATAGATGTAGCGCCAAGCCGTGAAGACCTTGGCGATCAACGGCAGCCTCTCTTCAAAGTCCGCGCGTGGCAGCGTCGTCGGCCCGCCAAATCTGAAAGCTATTGTTGCTCGGACCGGCTCGGGCAACCGGTCATACAAGTCCTTTAGGTCGTGGATGCCGCGTTTGCCGTCGGTCGGCACCGCACCCAACTTCATGATGTGCAGTGCCTTTAAATAAAGCTCCGAGGCGAAGGCGAGGCAGACAAACCCAGGTACAGATTCGCGTATCAGACCTTCTAGGCCAGGACCGACGTTTACTGAGGCGAGGCAGCGAAGCCCACCAGCGTGGAACTGCATTGCAAGGGCGAAGGCATCGCGGGCGCTCTCGGGCTCCACATCGCCCAGGAGCCTGAATTCGCGCGGCCGCCAGTCATACCGATCTTCCACGTTGAGATCCCGGCGAGGCACTAGTGTTCGGATGTGCTCATGCCAGGCGCTAGGATGCGCGCAAGCCGGTCACGGTCGCGAATTTTCTCCTCAATCAACGGCCTGATCTCGTCGAGGACATCTCCGAGGGCGGAGCGACCGTCCTCACTTTCGCTCTCGGCGAGGTCGCCAACGATCTCCACAACTGCGGTCAGCGCGCGGACATAGCCCGCGGCGACCACAAGCTGGTCACGAGGATCGCTCAGCGCCGCGATAGGATCTTCTTCAAGATCGAAGCTCACAGGGCCACCTCCTCGTCAGCAGGCCAACGAGCATCTCTCGATTCGCAAACCGGCGGTGTGACGAGCGCAATTGCTCGCCTTCTGGCTGAGAGGCCATCAGGCGCTTCAGGTTGGGATCCGGCGCGCGACGCCAGTCAGGCGAGACAAACCCAACAGGCGCCGTCGATCAGCCCATACCGCGGGCGCGCACAATCACTGGTGTCACGCCGTTTTTGGCGGCCACTTCGGCTTCGCGAACGTAAACTTCGTCTTCGGCGATTCGCCTGAGCGCGCTCGCAAGCACGTTGCGCGCGTGGTCCATGTCTCGCTCCACCTTCTTCTTGAATGCTTCGAAGTTGAGCCCCGCCTCAGGGAAGGTAGTCGTAAGAGGCTGAAGGACAGCTTCGATTTCTATCAGACGCTGGATCGCCGCATTGGCGTGGAAGACCAGAGTGCCACTCGGGATCGCCGACTGGAGGTAATGCTCGAGCGTTCGCCGATGCGGCGCGCCGGCCGCAATCTGATCGCGAGCGTGCTCATGGTTGAAGGGACCGCTCAAATCGCGATCGACTTCGCGACAGTGGTGATAGGTGTCGAAGATCGCCTGTTTGATCGCGCTATTGACGAGCGTTTTGGCCTGATCGTCCAGGGCGATCCGCCGTCGGTCCAACCGGAGAGCTACAACAACGGCAGCGAGGGTGGCAGCGGCTGCCAGGCCGCTGATCAGCACACCCCACCAGGCGGCATTCGATTGAGAAACGGCCGCTCCGAGTGTGTCTAAGCGCGAGCCTACGCAGGTCCAATCCACCCTCGCCCCCTCAGTGGCATGTCGGTCGCATTTGGCCTCTCAGCCAGGGCGCGACTTTCGAAGTCTCACGCCAGCGCCCTCGCCATTCTCGGGCTGAAAGATCACGCCCGCGGCTTCAAGCGCCGCCGCCAGCCTTCCCCGCGCCTCCGCGGTCACCGCCGGCCCTTTACCGCTCTCAAGCCGCTTCACCGTGGGGACTGAAACGCCCGCTGCGGTCGCCACATCGGCTTGGCTTAGGCCAAGGAGCGCCCGGGCGGCGCGGAGCTGTTCGGGCTTAATCATTTTGATCCCAAAAGATCATTGACTTGATCCAAAAGGATCATACTCTGATCCCAACGTATCAGAGAGCCTGGAGCGCCGCAATGAGCCAGAACCGCCGAACCTTCCTCCGCGATCTCATGACCTTGGCCTGGGGCCTGTTCCGCGCGGACCGGTCGCGCGGCTTCGCCGACGCCCTGACTGGCGCATGGCGATGGATGAAGCGCCGCGGCGAACGTGCCGCGACGGTGCCCAGCTGGGCCAAGGGAACGCACAGCCGCACCGCGATCCTCGGCTCGATGCTGCAGAGCCCGATCCGCCGCAGCCTATCTGGCCAGACCTACGCCGAACCCCGCGCCCGCGCGGCCGGCTACCTCACCTCTCGCATTGGAGCCTCAAGATGAGCGCGAAGGAACCGATGCGCAGCCTCGTCGCGCCTCAAATGGCGATGCTGGCGCGCACCGCCCTATGGCATCAGCGAAAGGCGGACCTGCTGGCGGCGAATGCGCGGCTGGAAACCGCGCGCGACGCCCATTGGTCCGCGCTCCGCCAAGCGAACGAGGAAACGCCGCCGCCCTCGGACATCTGCATCATGCGCCACGTCGAAGGCGACCGGTACCGTACGATCCACCAGACCGAGGATGAAATCCGTCGAGCCTGCGTCTGGGGCCGCACCGGGGACGACTACGCCCGCGGGGCGGAGCGGGCGCTCCGGCTAATCGGCCTGGCGAGGGCGTGGGTAAGGTACCGGGCCAAGCGGTACGAGGAACTTCGTGTCAGGGAGTTGGGTGAGGAGCGCCAGCGCGCCCGAGACGCGCTCACGGAAGCCCGGAAGGCCTTGGCCGCCACGCCCGCTCCGACAGCCGCTGCGATTGCGGAAAAGGTGGCGCTGTGCGCGCCGCTGTGGGGCAACCTTGCCCACGACAATGTATCGGACCCGCTCGCCATCGGCGAAGCCGTCGCGGGTGACGCGAGCGACGGCGACGGGCTAGCAGTCGCGATCTACCTCGACGCGCTACGGCTTGCGGAAGGCGATGAGGCCGTGTCGCGGCTGGTCCAAGCCGGCCGGGAAGCCTACGCGGCCGACCTCGCCCAAGCTGAGACCGAAGCAGCCGATCCAGAGCCAGAGACGGACAGCGACGGGTTTAGCGCGCGCGAGTTCTGGCGACAGGCGAAAGAGCTCGGAGCCTTCTTCTATCATGATCGCGGCGTGTACGGCTGGCGCTTCCCTCAGCCGCTTTCCGACGCCGCGAGAGCGCTACGGGCGCAGCTTGCGGACGACCCGTCGAAGGGCGAGGCGGTGCTCTACGTTGCACGCGCAGACTGGGAGGGCGGCGACGATGCCTGACGCCGCGCGCCCGCTCTCCGCGAACGACAACAACGCGACCCTCGTCCCCTTCAAATCGTTCGCGAGAGCCATGATCGCCCGTGACCGCGGCCAACGACGCAGGGCGAACGCCGGCCTCTGCATTTCGCGTGAAGGGGTCCTGCTGGCAGCGATCCTGGGCGCTTTGGCGGAGTGTCCGCGCAAGCGCGACCGGGCGTTTCTGCAGCGGGTCAGCTTGGAGCTGGAAGCTCTGCAGCACAGGTACGACGGCGCGCTAGGCCCGGAGGACGCTCGCCGCTTTTTCGAAGGCATCTGCCGTTCTCGCGGAGCGCTGAGGCCGTGAACCAGATCTCACTTATCAACGGCGGAGCTATTTCCTCGGTGACGGCCGAGGATGCCGCCAAGCAGGCCGCGGAGCGGGCACGTAACGCCCGCGCCGCCAACACCGTCAGGGCCTACCAGGCCGACTGGCGCGACTTCGAGGCCGCGTGTGCCGCCTTGCTGATCCCGGAAAATCCCACCGCCGAGACTGTTGCGATCTACATCGATCAGCTCGCGCGCCGTGGCGCCAAGGTCTCCACGATCCGGAGGCGCATCGCCTCGCTCAACACCTGGAGACGGATCCATAAGCTGGAGCCGCTTAGCGTGCGGGAAGAACCCCTTGCCTCAGTGCTCCGCGGCATTCGGCGCGAGATTGGCGCGCCGCCAAAGGGCGCCCGCCCCTTGGAGATTGAAGAGCTGCGAACTGTCGTCGCCGCCTGCGCCGACACAAACCAGGGCAAGCGGGATCGGGCTCTTCTACTTTTGGGCTTCGCCGGCGGCTTCAGGCGGTCGGAGATCTCGGGCCTGGATTGGGGGCGTGGCGGTGACGGGTCGGCCTACGTCGAGTTTCTTCCGGAAGGCATCCGGATCACCCTCAAACGATCGAAGACCAACCAGACGGGAGAACTTGAGCAGGTCGCCATCTGTCGTGGCGCGTACGCTGCGACGTGCCCAGTCCGAGCGCTTGAGCAGTGGCGCGGTACGTTGGCTTCGCCGGTCAGCGGCCCGGTTTTTCGGCCTATCAACCGGCATGGCGGCATCAGTGACGCGCGCCTGAGCCCGGCCGGGGTGCGCGGCGTGATCCGAGACGCGGCGACCCGTGCGGCCGAGACAGGTGGAGCCTCCCCGACTGAACTCGCCTCCGCCCTTGACGGCCTATCCGGCCACAGCC
>Ga0105249_10000264_pt1 | contig 56058 bp, 63 predicted proteins | sample KBSS44metaG_FD_81522 | JGI IMG/M metagenome (GOLD analysis project Ga0105249, IMG submission 81522) | Switchgrass rhizosphere microbial communities from Kellogg Biological Station, Michigan, USA - KBS S4-4 metaG | ecosystem: Host-associated > Plants > Roots > Rhizosphere > Soil | place... | reverse complement strand
TCCTCGTCCTCGACGACGGGGGCGGGCTTAGACTTGGCCTTGCTTTTGGCCTTTGGTTTTGGTTTATGAGTTTCCACATATTCTTGAATCTTTTCCATTAGGAAGGCTTCTACGGCTTCCGGATCTTGATCCTCAATATCAAAGTAAGAAAGAATGGCGTCCATCGAACGAAGTGAGAAAAACGAGGTTGGGTAGTTAGAGTAAATTAGCCTCCAAGTTATATCATTCGAGGGTAAGTTCTTAATCCCCATTTTTTCCTAGTGATGATAAACCTTCGGCTTCGGCTTTTTCTCGCTTACGCTCGAAAAAGCCTCAGTTTCGGAAAAGTTAGTTCGTTCGCGTCTCCCTTCTCTCTCGCTTCGCTCATTCGTCGGTAGTCGCTCCCTCACAAACTTTTCCTTCATGCACTCCGGTCGCGCCACCTACATTCAATCTCAATTTCCCTATTCTATAGGAGAAAATTACAATGTACCTAAAATTATTCCAGGGATGATGTCCGGGGATGATTATGTCTTTTTCAATATTCCTCAAAACTTTCCTGAATATTATGTTCTTATTGGCGTTTTGGTAGGTCCTAGTTTTAACAATTCGTTGGGTCGTTTGAGGCCATCAGTTCAGCTTCCTAATGCACAAATCGACCCCAGTGGCTATGTTACTCTTATTCCTAGAGACCGAAGGAATCCTATTTTCATGGGAAGGTCACGAAGAGGGGCTAGATACTGCATACCCCATGGATGGCAACATGCCCGTCCTGGGGATGTGTTGATGTTGCACTGAAGCTCGACCGGAGGTCGAGCGAAGCCCCGGGCCTCTGGCCCGGGGTGAGGGCCCCAGCGCAGCTGGGGCCGAAGGGTCGATGGCTAAGGAAACCACAGGCCAAAGACCCACCATAGTCTAAAGCCAGCCAAAATTCCTCAACTATTTTCTGAGGTTGGTGAAAGGACCGCCCTTCATTAACTTACTTCAATGGCCGCCTGCATTACCGATCAAGATTGCCCTCCTGGGGAAATGTGCGAATCCATCACTGGCCAGTGCGTCAGCATCAACCCTCAGCCCCTCCCGCCCGGCCCGAGTGCCGGGTGCACCCAAGACGACGTCAGCCGGACCAAGACCGTTTCTGCTGTGGTGGCCGCCGTGGCCTTTGGAGTAGTCTCATCCCCTATGATGTATCGACTGACCAACCAAATTTTTTCTTCCTTGGGTCTGCCGACCTCCGACTCGGATGGGTGCCCCACAGTGGCTGGTCTGCTAATTCACGGCTTGGCCTTCACGGCCATACTTAGGGTGGCTATGGACCATCTTCCTAAATGTGACCCCAAGCCCGGAAGCTCCAGAGACAAGTGGATTACTGCGGCCATGGGAGGTGCTCTGTTTATTTTGGTTTCATCGCCGTTCGCCTATGGTATTACCAACTCTCTGATTACTGCGGTGGCCGGCTCCAACAACAACATAGCCGACTCAGATGGGTGCCCCAAGACTGTGGGACTGCTGATCCACTCTGCCATTTTTGGTGTGATAGTCAGGTTGATGATGAGGGGTCAGTAAGTGATTTTTGAGGACTGAATGCTGATGGCCTTCGATCGGATGGTCTCACCTAGAAAAATTTTCCTCTCAGAGGAAAATTTACACTCACTTGAAAAATGAAAGTTAGGGAACCTAAAAATTTTATTCCGGCCAAAATATTTTTTCCAAGTCTACCAAAGTCCAAATTTGAAGAGTAATTTTTAGCCTCGCCCCACCACAAGGCGAGGACCTATTTTTGCTGTAATTTCTCTCAGAGAAATTTTATTACCTTTCCTATGGTCGGTCGGTTACACTCCACATGCTTTATCCCATACTTCCTTGACCACGTCATCTTCTAGGTCTAACAATCTAGTTTCTTTTCCTTTCGCACTAACGGATAGTACCGGATAATACACTTCTTGGACAGATGCTTCCTCTACTCTGGTTGAGCTTTGATAGCGAGGGCTCAGTGTTTGAAATATGATTCCTAATTTAGCTAACGACTCTTCCTCGCACCCGCTAGTCAGTACTTTGCCAGAGACCGAGTATATCATTAGTCCAACAGCTTCGGAATTTTCACTAGTAGCCGCATAGATACTTAGCAAATCCAAAGCATCTTCTGCCGGTACTTCTTCTTTCAAGTCGGCTACCGCGGAAGAGAATTTCTCCAACGAACCATATTTGGTGATGATTCGGTCAGGTATGGCATGGTCAAAATCTTCAATAAACTTGGGGAGCGTTTCAGTCCTAAACTTTTTCACGGCCTGTCTCTTCAGCCGAACCAGGGCTTTTGCTAGTGAAGCTCTGGCGGTCTCCAAATCCTGGCTGGTCTTGGCCATTTCTTTGGTGGGCTTTTTCTTCTCCAAAATAGCCAAGCGCTTAGCTAGGGTAGTTATTTCGGCATTACTCGGGCTGTAATAGTCAGCATCGGTTAATTCTAAGAAGGCTGAAAATATAGCCGAAGAGTCTTGGACGGTTGGATAAATTTTTAGGCGAAGGTTCGTTATGTCCACACCCAAAATTTCTTCGTAAAAGTTTTTTGGGCCTAGGATCTCTGCGTCACTGGCCGCCTTTTGGGCCCCAATCTTGCCTTTCTTAGCAGTACTCGGCAGAGGTGCCTGGCCAGGCAATTCAATGAATTTTGCGGTTAGAGTAGGTTTAGGCAGTCGCTGGAAAACGAAATAACGTTGCAGACTAGAGAAAACTTGAGATTGTTGCGGCAGGTTTTGGTAAGATTTGCTTATGATTCTCTTAGCGATAGAAGCCTTCTTTGGGTCTTTTGGTCCCACCAGGGACATCAATTCGGGCTGAGTAGAGGGAGTTAGATAACCAGACTCTGATTCCAAGTACTGGAACCCATGTTCAGACATCAGCTTCTTAAAGTAGTCAAAGGGGAACGTCCACTCAATAACGGCACCTCCTTCATCGGATTGAACGAAAGAACCTGGAATTGTTACTCCAATCTGACGAGAAGTAAAGTTTTCACCGATGGCTTTGGTCTTACCAGTCTCTTCGATAGAAAATAAAAGTTTATCTTCCGCCACGTTGGATTCGCCAATAAATTTAACGGTGGGGGCGTACCTGGCCGGGCCACCGTCCGAGGGACGAACCAAATCCAATAGTTGATGCACCTCAGCACCATCCATGACTATACCTACGAAAGTTTGGCCCTCTAGAGGTAAAACTTCTGAAATAGTACTAGCAGCGGCTTTCAACTTCTTTTTGGAGCCACCTAAGAAGGTCAAGCTGAAAAAGGCCGACGCTCCGTTAGGCGCGTCGCCTTTTGAGATGGTCTTTAGGACGGCTTCAGAGTCTTCGATACCGTGGGGGATTAGGTCTACCTTGGTACTGCGTTTTTTCTTAGCCAGCCTGCCTGAAAGTTTCTCTCGCATACTCTTGGATGGTTCCAAGGCCCAAACTTTAGTGAACCCGGCAGCTTCCCACTTATCCAAATCACCTCCTTGGCCAGAGCCGATATCCAGGATGACCTTGGGTTTTTTCTCTAATTTTTGGTTAAGTACGTCCAAAAGTTTCTCTTTGGTGCGATTGTGAACAAATCTCATCATTACCAAATCTTTCCCAGCTAGGGTAGTGTCTTCTATGGGATTGATGATGTCATCCCAGACGGACTTGGCCACTGATTTTTCATTGGCTGTGGGTTTATCTGGTCGAAGCCGAAGCACTTCCCATTCGTAATTATCATTTAACCAGCATTCGGCTACGAATTGGTTAGCTCCGCTAGGGCCGTCATAGGTCAACGTAGGTCTGATGGGCTTGCCTTCCACATAGTATTTAGGAGGAACTAAACCGCGTTTGGTACCTTTGGTGCCGTTATAAACCAGATACTGATATTCGTTCTTCGATCCCTTAATTCTGCGAAGCACAAAATCAATAGTCATATTCTTAGATGGTTTCCACTTCTTGGGAGTATCGTCATATTTTCCCAAAGGCTGGAAAATAAACCCATCAAACTCAATGTCTTCGATTCGCTTTGTTTTTCTCTCCCAAGCGGCCATATCAGATAGATTTTGAGCAAAAGTATGCCCAACCGTAGGATAAACGTATGGTTTGGTAGTATTAAATCGAATGCCGTGCCAAAGTTTCAAAGGCTCTTTTCCAAAGAATTCCTGAACGCGAACGGTTCTAAACGTGTCGCGATCAATCAGCGGCCTTGATCGAAAGTCTTCCATGCCTCTGTCTTGCTCGTGTCCTGCCGCTAATACATCAAAGGGCCAATAAGTTTGCGTTCCGGCGGAATTTACGGTGTATTCGCAATCCATAATAAAATTAACAAAACTGCCGTGGCCTATCTTTTCCAACACCCCTCGAGAAACCGCATAGGTGCCAAACGGAGCTACGATTAATATTTTACGTTCTCCGTCCATTTTGGAAGTGACGGCCATTCGTTGGACCGTATCCACCAAATCATATCTTTTCAAATTAATAGGTTGGGTTTGATACCTAGACGCCAAGTAGCCCTCTTTCAAAGGGTGAGTTCGCAACGAATTGTTGTGGAATCTCACTACTCGAGCATATTCTTGTCTAGTTACTATATCTTCCCTTTCGGTAGTGGGTTGGCCTTTTTGGTCTACCTTAAAGGGCAGGTTCTGAACGACTATCAGCAAGTCTCTCAAAATCAGATAGAGAGTCTCTAGAGACATTAACCTAGTTTTGGCTTTGGCTACCTTCTCGGCATTTGCCGTCCTAGAAGGTATAAAAGCGGTAACGGGTCTCAATTCCACCTCTACCTCATTTTTGGGAAAAGTTTTGGTGTAATCTCCCTTCCCGGCTGTTCCCTTGACTTTCACTATCTCGGTAACTTTGGTCAAGTCTATATAAGCGTTATTAGCTGAGTTTTTGTACCTAATTCGTACTCGATGTCTCTCGATAGTAGGGTTAAACGACTCGGGGGCTTCAGCAGTAGGAGTAGTTTCTATAGAGGTAGAAATTCGATAGTCGTAGTGAGGAGAGTTGTAGGGCTGTGACCTAGTCTTGGTTTGGTAAGTGACTTTACCATTGACTGTAGTTTCGCGAATGTCGCCGTCTATCCTGACCATAGAAGTTTCTACTGACTTCCCAGTGTACTCTGATGAGGCTTTTAGATACGTTTTCAGTCTGGAAAACTGTTCATCCGTGACTCCCGGGCTAAAAGAAGAGCCGTAAAAGTGACCTATGGATGCTTCCACCTCTACCGTTTGCCCCTTTGGGGGGACCGTAGCCAGAGTATCTAGGATATCCTTGGCTATCTTTTCCGATTGAGGAGCTAATCTAACTTCTCTAGGCTTGGGTTTATTTAGCATTTCTAGTGGGAAACTAAACGCTAGGTCACCAGAAAACTTAATTTCGGGAGGTTCGACGATGGCCTTGACCTTGGCCAGTCGATCCAAAATTTGCTGGGTGCTAATCATAGGGCATTCCACTGACTCGATTAGACGACGAGGAACCACAACTCTCTTTTCCGGTTTTTCCAAAAAAGTTAAAGCTCCTTCTCCTGAAGGAGCGGGCAATCTTTTGGGTTCTGGTTCGATTTGCCCCTCTAGAGGATCTATCACCTCCGATGGAGGAGCTCTACCTTTTAGTGGAACTTTGGCCTTGATTTTCTGATGCGTCATTTCCCTAGCCTCCTCTACCAACATAACATCCAAAGCTTCTTTGGTGACTTTTAGAGCATCGGCTACGTCCTTTTTCTTATAACCATAGCCAAAAACCTTCCTTTGATCTACAACGGCAGTCTTTCTGGTTAGTTCAGTTAGCGATATGCCGGATACATAGTAAAGATCAGCTATGGTAGGCAAAGTCGGATCCATTTAATATATGCTTTTTAATCTCTAACGCGGGTTTCCCCGTACCCCCACTTCTCTCGCTCCGCTCGATGTTGGCTAACCGTAATTTCCATCGTCATCTGGAAAAACGTTTGGGTACATCCAACGAAGGGGTTCCCAGGATATTAGGAGTATCTATTCCTCTTTATCGAGCCTTTTTAGATGGAGATCCCGAAGCTACAAGCATAGTTAGATCTCTAGCTTCGCAATTTCGGGGCAATGAAAGAGACTTTTGTGGGCCTTATACGGTCAAGAGAGTTATTAGTTCTGGAGGGTTTGGTGAAGTTGGTGAAGTGGTTAACTCCAAAGGCCAACCTTTCGCGGCTAAAGTTTTCAAAACCAACTCCGAATGGGGGTTGCCAGGTAGACCAAAATCCAAATATTATTCTCCAGATTCTATTTTGGAAATTGATGTGCTGTCTAGAGTACATCATCCTAATGTTTTATCAGCTAGAATGGTAGACGCCGAAGGCGCCCGAAGGCCAACCGCGCCCAAAGTATCAAAAAATGTTAGAGATGAGACCTGTGTAATTACGGACTTGGGGTCGTCTTTGGATGCTGCCTTGGCAGCCGGCTATCATCGCACCAAGGTCGCTTTCGAAATGGCTTGTGGGCTAAAATACCTACATCAAAACTCTATTATTCATCGCGATTTCAAAGAAGCCAATGTATTAATAGTAGGAACAGAAGCTAAAATTATAGACTTTGGGTTAGTATTGAATGTTGAAACTTTTCCAGTGGACGCCAAGGGCATAGCCGGCACCCCAGGCTACATAGACCCTAATTTATTTTTCTTAAATACTACCGGAAAACCTATTTTAGTGGGTCCAGAAGTGGATATGTATGCTTTGGGAGTAGTTTTAGCTTGGATAATATTTGGGGTGCCTACTTCTAATTTTTATGCAATGGCTGGCGATGCGATGGCTGGCCACGAAGCGGCTAGGGTTTACCTAGAGACCTTAGCCTCTGAAGGTTTTGGAGTCTCGGACACACAATCTGCCTATTTGACTAGGGGGTCCGCAGACCCCAGTTATATAGCCAGAAACGCCAATTCAGAACTTTATGCTAAATATCAGAAATGGGAGGACGTAATAATGGCTATGTTGTCTCTTAATCCTCTAGATAGGCCAACCAGCGAACAGGCCGTGGACTTTTTGGGTAGCCTCATTCCCTCTGCTTCTTCGAGGTGCGTAAAAAGTCTGATGAGTTATGAGCGAGTTCACATATACCCTCGGGGTGCATTTTTTCTGGATACTCGAAGGTGGGCTCTAAAAGTGGTTATGGGCCTTTCGCCCGGTCCAGAGACCATGGGCCTGTCGTCCGGTCTGCCGACCGTGGGTTCTTCCCCGGACCTGCCGATGTTGGCTTGCACTTCTGATATTTTTGATCGTGTATGTTCTGTGGCTCCCGATTCAGAGCTAGCTACGGCCGATTTGGTATTGAAATGGTGTTTTATCTCTAAATTTTTAGCTTATTCAGTATTAGGATTAGGTAGTGGAGGAAGCGTTGGAGACTTGGTCGCCGACGTGGACTTTGATTTTGAGAGGCTATGGACCGCTCACTTAGAAGGGGTCAAGTTTGGGTCTAACTTGGAGGCTGCATTGAAGGGTCTGAACTATAGGGTCTTCCGCCCATCCATAGCTGAAATTTTTCGCATGGAAAAAAGTCGCGCCGTGGACTATATACTAACAACTTTTTCACCAGACTATATTTCTTGGGTTCCGGAAAAATAAAATAAAAAAATAATTTGCTACTAAGGTAGACTTGATGCCATACAAAATTACTCCTGAATCTTCTCGACCGGGAACTCATCTTATTTCTCTTCGCAGTCAAGGAGAAAGTTTAGAATTGTTTCTAGAAACGGTCAAAACATTTCTCAAAGATAACCCTAGCTATTCCTTTTATGGCGATTGGGATAGAATTTCCGTGCCGGTGGGAGGCGAAGGAAACGAACATTACGTGGCCTTTATTAAAGTTGGTGAGTAGTGTGTTAGTTGCTCTAAGAGCAACTTTGTTCTATTAGAAATATTTCAACCCCCTTAGGAATGCATAAGTACTTCCGGCTGCTGTTTCCATTAGCTTTGCTTCTTTTGAAGTAAGAAAACGGATGCCCAAAATTGGCACGTCTTGATCTTTGCTTTCCTCTATATTACCCCAATTCCAAAATTCGTAGGACTTATTTTTATTGCAACGAATTTCGAAATCGCATTTTCGCAAACCGTATGATTTCCGCCCTATAATATAAGGGCCGAAATTAGGGGTTGCAACAATTAGCCATTTATCTTTCAGCAGATACAAATCGTGAATAAGCCATTTAAATTCACCGCGTTGGTGGTCGATAACATTTTTACCAAAATGAGTAAGAGGATGTTTTTCATTCCGTTTTCCACAATAATTGCACTGAACTGGTTTTTCGTCGTCATCTTCCTCGCTGTCCGTTTCTTCTTCTGCCTCTTCTTCGACTGCGTCGTCGGAATCAGATTCGTCTGGGAAATCATCATCGACGTCGCCTGGAGTCATGTCTTCTTTATCAACTTCTTTCTGTGTTTTCTTCAAATATTCGCCCATCATACTATCCAGTTCTCCAATGGATTGAATAACGGCTTTGGTGACTATTTCGTTGCTAACTCCTAACTTTTCCAAGTTTTTGGTTAATATAACGAGAGCACGATAATTTTTGAAGATGGAAGTCATCGACTGAGAGTACAGTGGAATATATTACGAATAAAAATCAATTCCCCTTTTAATTTTTTCTAGTTGCTCTCAGAACAACTTTTAATTTATTAGTTTACAAAACATTCAGTTGATGTAAATATTTATAGGTTTCCTCCGCTTTGGTAGAAATGAGTTTTAATTCGCTATCGTCAAGAACGAAAATACTGCGATGAGGAATAATCTGCTCATAACCTCTACAAGTTTCAAATTCGTATGAAATTTCTAACGAAATAACCCGAAAAGTAAACGATTTAGTTCCAGAGGCTTTCTTTCCAACGGTAAAAGGGCCAATGTGGGGGCGTGCGAAAATTAGCCAATCATTCCGTAAATACAAATCGTTAACCAACCAAAAATATTGTCCTCGGCCATAATTAGTAAATGGACACTCTGCAACACATCCATTAGAAGTATAATGAGGATACACCCCATCTTTTTTCCCACACATTTCGCATTTTCCGAGTACTACTACGTCTTCTTTCTCATCTTTCGACTCAACTTCTTTTTCTTCTTCATCGACCATATCAGAATGTGATTTTTTGATGATTTTCTGGCCATGCAACCAAAGGTCGTCAGCCTTTGGGTCATCTTTTGACGTTTTTGTTGTTTCTTTCTCAGCAGATATTAGAAACTTGCTCATCATGCTATCCATTTCTCCGATGGATTGAATAATAGCTTTGGTGACTATTTCGTTGCTAACTCCTAGCTTTTCCAAGTTTTTGGTTAACGTAGTAAGAGCATCATAATTTTTGAAGATGGTGGTCATACGAGCAAAGCGAGTACAAAGCGAGTGTGAAGTGAAGCAAAACGAGTATATTTACAATCAACTACCTAACTTATTTTTCAAATTTTTCTTGTTGCTCTGAGAGCAACCAATAAGCAGAAAATTAATAATTTAGAGAACTTCCAAATTTTCCAGAAGGGTGTAAGTATTCTTGAGTTCACTTTTCACTCCTTTCATCTCCGCAGAACTAAGAGAATGTATACTTCGATATGGCATCCCATCGTCTTCACTATCGTTGTAGGCATCCCAGTTCCAAAAACCGTAACTTGCGTCCATAAAAGGAATTTCGAAATCCGATTTTCGCGAACCAAACGATTTCTTTCCTATGACATAGGGGCCCAAATGAGGAGCTGCGATAATCAACCATTTATTGTTTTCTAGATACAAATCAAGATATAACCATTTGCAGTCCCCTCGTTCGCACTCGAAAAATGGACAAAAATCTGGTCTGCCATTAAAAGTGTGAGGTTTTAGATTGTTTTGTTTTCCGCACCATTCGCACGCTGGAAATTCTTCCTCTTCCTCTTCTTCCGGAAATTCATCGGGGAGTGATCTTTTCTTGGGAACTGGATGTTCGCCCTCTTCACTTTCATCCCCAACAACTTTTTTCTGCGTTTCCTGAATTTCTGTCTGTGTTTCCTTTAGGAACTTGCCCATCATGCTATCCATTTCACCGATAGTCTGAATGACAGCTTTGGTGAACGTTTCTTGGGTAGTTCCTAACTTTTCCAAGTTTTTAGAAAGCGAGACGAGAGCATCGTAACTTTTGAAGATGGTAGTCATACGAGCGAAGCGAGTGCGGAGGGAGGGGAGGGGGCGAAGGAGCGGAATATATTGCGAATAAAAATTGATTCACCTTTTAATTTTTTCTTGTTGCTCTCAGAGCAACCAAATAAGTAGAAAGTTAATAATTACAGAACGCTCAAACCTTTTAGACACAGATATGTATCTCCAGCCTCACTTTTCAATTTTTTCATTTCCGCGGAACTAAGGGAATGTATGATTCGATATGGTGGTTCTTCATCGTCGAAGGGTTCGTCATCCATTTTCCAAAATTTGTGGGTTTCGCTTCCGGAAGCAATTTGAAAATCTGCATTCAATGAACCAATTTCACGTGCTTTCTCTCCCACGACATAGGGGCCTAAACGAGGAGTCGCGACAACCAACCATTTATCTTTTTCCAAATACAAATCGAACTTTAGCCACTTGCAGTCCCCGTGTTTGTACTTGGAAAATGGACACGGCATAATTCTACCATTAAAAGTGTGAGGAACCACCCGTTTTCCACAGCAACAACACACCGATTCCTCTTCGTCGACTTCGTCTCCGTCATCTCCTTCGTCAGAAGGAAATTTTTTCTCAGGAACCGGGAGTTCTTCTTCGCTTTCAACTTCGACCACTTTTTTCTGCTTTTCTTGCGTTTCTTTCTGGATTTTCTTCAAATACTCGCCCATCATATTATCCATTTCACCAATAGTCTGAATAACAGCTTTGATAAATGTTTCTTGGGTAGTTCCCAACTTTTCCAAGTTTTTGGAAAGCAGAGTAAGAGCATCGTAACTTTTGAAGATGGAAGTCATACGAGTGAAACGAGTGGAGCGAGAGTGTAACAAGATAATCAACTAACTTTATTTTTAATTTTTTCGATGACTTATTAGAAAAATTTACTTTTAATTTTCTCTATTTTCATTCTATAATTTTTTGTGCTCCTCACATGAAAAGGTGTCAAGGAAAAACCAAAACTAATCACAGATGCAGTCGAAAGACCGCTAATGGGTTATGGTGCTTTCAACATCAATCTAATAGTCAGGACAATCAAGAAGTAATAATAGTCTATAATCCCAAGAATAAAGTGTGTGAAGAAGGCGATGGAATAGACGCTGGTTATGACGAAGTACCCAAAGACGTTTGGGAACGTTTAAAAAAGGGAATACGTCAGCACACCCCCCATTTTGATCGTGACATAGAGCATGACTATTCTAATGGAGGTCACGGCTGTATTATGGAATTTAATTTGTATAAGCTTTATCAAGGCCTTGTAGTCGTGAAAAAGATTCCAGAAGAGGCTAAAAACGTTTCTATAACTAATCTAATAGATGAATTAGTTGAACATCTGGAGGAAGTGTCTCCTAGTCCTAAAAAACCGGACCGTATGGTTATTAAGATAGGAAAGATCATTAAAGTGGTGGAAGACGATGATTCCGATAACGAAGACGCAGAGGAGATAGAAAAGGTAGAAGTATTTATTTCTTCCGAAATTAGTAATTTATTTCCGAGTAATCTTTTGGACGATTGTTATTGTTGTTCTGACGTAGATCTAGGGAAGAATATAGATGAATTTCATGTATATCCGGAAAAGATAAAAGGGATTAGAAAGTTTTGTAAAGAAAATAAAATTGAAGTTATGGGTTGACTGAAGGGACTGAAGGTACTGAAGGTAGTCGCTCCAAGAGCCACTCAAAAATTAAAAAGTGAATTGATACTTAATCGAAAAACAAGTTATGGCCACAGAAGTAAATTTTACTGGCACCTTACCTTTTCTAGCCGTAGAACGCATCTTTTATTTCGTTTCTAATAACTATTGGGGGTTCTTTGAATTATTTACTTTACGTAGCGTAAGTAAAGAATGGAATGGCTATTTGTGCACTCTCAAACCGCTTTCTTACCGCAAAATATACTTTTTGGCTACCGTAAACGGCGATAACGAATTTGTAGAACGTTTTAGAAAGGCATGCCCTTTCAAAGGATATGACTCGGAAGTTTATGCTCTTATTGTCAATAAAGAATATGAAAGAGCTTTAGACCTGGCTAATAATATAGTTTTATCACACCCTGGCTGGGATGATGTTTTAATTGCGGCTTGCTGTAAAAAATTTTTACCTATTATTATCTTGGCTATTAACAATGGCGCCAATGTTCAACCAGCTTTACGTTTTATTGAAAAGCATAGGAATTCCAAGTCGTTTCAACATATTAAGACCTATTTATTACGACCTCAAGATCATTCCAATCGAATAAAATTCCGTATGGGGCATCGTATCACACAACTTCTAAAAACAAAGTATACTTCTCTGTCGGCTCAACAAAGACGTAAAGTGCTTGAAGTGGTATTAGAAACAAAGGAAAGGGATAAAATTCCTAGAGAAAATTTTAATACTATCAACGCCATAGAACAAACCATAGTTTGGCTTAACTTCTTTCCTGTGTTTTGGGAGGACGAAATTAAACACTAAAGTATATCGTACTTAATAAAATGGAGGGGTTGTGTATCGATTTTAAAGGTGCTCTAAGAGCAACTAATTTTAGTTTACTGTATCAATTCACATTCCTGACTCTTCCAATAATTGTAAAGACCTCTCATTTCTGATTTTCTATATTCAGATAATACTTTCTCCGGAGGTCGAGCAGACAAAGGCCAGCTGGTTTTGTAACCAGGAATAGAAAAGCTAAACGTTTGAGTTTCTTGGTCAAACGCCATAATAAGATTGTAGGAGCGACCGTTGTGAGTATACAATCCGTAATAGTTTTCGTGGGCGACAATCATTTGTGTTAGCAATAAACTATTTTAGCCAAAATAAGTTTTCAATTTTTGTCTCTTAGAGACACCATTTGTCACTTTACACTTTCATTCCCAATAAACCAGCAGCCACAACATAGGGTTGACAACACATTTCTACTTTAGAGTCGAACAGCTCCCTTAAATATTTTTTAGTGATGGGTTGTATTATTTCCCCCTCCTGCAAGGCCATAGGATGAACTAATCCCAACGGGTGACCCTCTTCTTCCCACACTTTAACCAAGAATTGATAAGCTGGTGTACTGGGCATCATCCGCAGGGAAGGTCGAATGTAACATTCCTTCTTCCATTCAACAAAGTCTAGAAATATGCCTTCGTGATAATATTTCACCACCGAAGACAAATCTCCCCAATGAAAGTTGCCGTTAGAGCACAACGCCACCAAATTTCTCCACTCTTTCCAACCGGGATACCATTCCTTGCGATGGGCTAATAACCACTCTTCTGAGTTTACTTTCTTGTCATCAACCAACATATAATCCTCGGAAAGTACCGTTATTTGATACTTGGGCTTTCTACTGCGTTGCCACAAGGCTTTTCTATTCTTGTTAATTTTGCCCCCTCCTTCGATGTGATGTATGCACACCTGCTTAGAAAAAGCATAGTTAACTAAGCATAATCCTCCTTCTGGGCCTGGTATGGGCCCTAATGAGAATGAAGAAAGAGCTTGCATAGCAAATCCTTTAGAAACTAACGCATAATGAACTTGGTCAGAAGTGTTGTGGGCTAGCGGGGCATCTTTGAAACTGGGTCCGCCTCGCTCTCTGGGTATTAGGTAAATGCTTGGGTCGACCTCCGACACTCCTTGAATTTTGGTGGACCATTTTTTAGAATCTTTAGCATATTTACGGTCAATGGTCTGGGCGTAAGCCTTTTCCCATTCTTCTGGATCGTCTATCGTTAAGATGGCAGGGTCGCAAAACCTGAGGGAGGAGAGGGGCATGTTAGAGTCTAACGAGAAATAAATTTCGTTTTCAATTTTTATAGCGGTTCTCAGAACCACTTGTCACTAAGTTTTTAATCAACTTCTTCTATGGGAGGGGATCCATATTCCGTGTTTTCTGACGGTACAATACCATAGGTGGAATTAAAATGGTTATTCATTTGACGAAGAGCTTTCAAATTAATCCAGGCTTTCATTTCATCTACTGTTTTATTTTTCACGCTTTCATATTCTTTTAGATATTCACGAATGATAAAACCCACCGAAAATATGGGTGATGATTCTCTCATAACTGTCAGATGAGCGTCCGCCATAAAAGAAATTACGTGCAGTCCAAATTGACTATCAGTGCTGTCTTCGGTGTTATTGAGAAATCCCAAAGAAATAGTTATAATTTCTTTCATACTCGCATCAAAATCATCAATAGCCTTTCCCAATTTAATCAGACGTTCTTTTTGGAGAGACATATTTATTTGACTTGATTTAGAACGGTAAAGTTTTTTAGTTTTTTCTGTCTCTGGGAGACAATTTTTTTTTGGAATTTATTTTTATCAACTTTGTCTTTGACAATTTTTTTATTTTACCACCCTCTGGAGTCAGGTACGAATACTTGAGCCCCACGCTTGAATTTACCTTTAATAGTGGTCCTAGGCTTACTAGCCGGCTCCTCAACGATAGTAGCACCTTTGCTCAAAAAGTATTTCTCTCGAAGACTCCAGTGAGTCTCTAAAGTACCAAAGTCATCTACGAAATCATAAATAGTGCTATCTACCATCCTAACTCTACCTTCGTACTGCTCCACGTCCTTGACCGAATCTAGCAGAACTCCGCTAGTTCGAGTAGGGTCATCGTAGCCCACCCCACCCTTTTTCATACCAAAAATTTGAACTCGATAGCGTGGAGTATCTTCAGGAGTTTTGCTAAATTTACGTTCAATTCCATCCCGGTCGACTGATTTAATACCTCCAATCCCTTCTTTGGACTTGGAAAATACTTCAATGACGGGTTGGTCGTCTGGCCCCAAAACCCACCGACCGGCCGCCAGGGCTTCTCGTAGCAAATTAGCCACGGCTACTCCTTCAACTATCCTCAACGTTAACACCAAAATATACTCATCTGGGTCTTGAAGTACCTGAACTAGGCGGTCTGCTATAAATTTATGACGTTCTGGATTATTAGCCAGACTTTTCAAGGCCCGAGACCAATCTATTATCATTTTCCCCTGCCTGGGTATCTTTCGGATATCGGGAATAAAGTTTGTTTCTATCTTATAGACCGTAAACGGTTTTTTCTCTCGCCTAATGGTGAACTCAGCCCTAGGACCGAAATAAATTTCTAGAGCCGTGTGGAGGCCATCAGCCCTTCGAGGGGTAGCTGAGAGGCCTTGTATCCACAGCGGAGATAAACGAAGTAGGGCTTGCTCAAAAGTAGCATGAGCCGTGAGATGAGCCTCGTCTATAATAACGAATCCTATGGCCGCTAACGCTTCCCTAGGTAACCTAGCCGCTCTCATAGGACCCATAACATAATAATCTGCTTGGGGATCGATAAAGTTAGAAGTAACTAACTGAACTTTTCCATTAGTTTTGGTGGATAAAGCGGTCACCCACTGTTCCCTGACTTTGGTCAAGTGGCACATAACTACAGTCTTCAGGCCAGACTTGACGGCCAGATAGCAACCGATGGTAGTGTTATGTGTAATTATTCCGGTATCTGAAAAGAATCTTTGATTAGTTCCGCTGACCGTAAATCCCGCGTAAGTGCCTATTCCTAGAGATTTTACTTCGAACGTATGCACGTTTTCAGGCCGGATCCACCCTCGGTTTTGCTCTAGGAGAACCATAATCCCGGCCCTTCGGGCCGCTTCCATGAAACTTTCTAGGGTGCTGGCCGGAAGTTGATCGAGGGGGAATGACCGATCTCTGTCCGAAACTTGCCTGAAAATGGCTCTGACATAATAGTGAAAATCTAAGATGGCCCACTCGGAAAAATTAGTGGGGGTAAGGGGAGCTAATTTTGAGGCTAAAGTTGCCGCAAGGGCCCGAAAACAAGGATGACGATTGGGATGGCCGGTTGGCATGGAATATAATTTTAACGCTCTCTGGCTAGTTTCTGGTAGTAATAAATAGTCCGCCAGAGATATTTCGATAATATCAGAAGAGGAAAAGCCTTTGGTTAAGCATAGGATGTGATCGGCGTTGCATGTCAAAACTTTTATTGGAGGTACTGGGGCGGTCGACTCGGGTGAGTCCAAAGGGTAAACCAAAAGTTCATACATCTCCCCTTGGCCCACTATAGTGGAAGTCACCTCTCTGGGCAGCCAATCATCACCTAATAAAAGATCACCTGGAACTATATCCCCTACTCTTTTTAAGGCTCGGGATTGCAAAATCAACTTTTGGTCGGGGTGAAAACACTTTCCGAAACCCGTAGCCGCTGATAAGAAAGCATAATGATCTTTGTTGAGCTTTTCCAAGAGTTGCATGGACACGTCCACCTGGTCTCGGTAACCCTTTTCTAGGTCAGTCTCTTTGGTAAAAAGTTTTCCCAAAAATCGGTTGTTAACGATCGGATAGTCATCTTTGGTCCAAGGGAAGTTTTTACAGAATGTTCTCCACATACCCATGGCTACGTAAATAATAGAAGATTCGTGATCAACAGAATAGCAAAACAAGGCTTTGGAGTCTCCATAAGGTGTTTTCCTAGATTTAATAGCGCACTTGTCTTCTATGAGAGCAAGAGTCCTAGATGAGAGTTTGGCGAGGGAGAGGGGAATGGCCATCAAGTGAGGAGGACCGACCGAAGGGAGAGACGACGAACGGAGCTGAGACTTTTTTCGAAACAACCGACGCGAGCGCAGCGAGCGAGGGAGTAAGAAAAAAGTCGAAGGATGGGCCCGAGCGCAGCGAGGGTCAACTCCAACTAATTATGTCTCTCAGAGACAACTTATTTTTTATTTTACTTTTTACTCCAACTTACTCTCTATTATTTTCTCTGGGCCCTTCGGGCCTTCGAAAAATTAGTCGGCCTTTGGCCGACTAATTTTCTCATACTCCTCGAGAGTCTCATACTCCACCAATTCGAATTCGCTTCCATCACTCTCCCTAATTTTTTCAGCGGCCTCCGCTTTCAAGTTCCAACCTGGCCCAAACTGCCCGTTAACATTAGATACATAGCTAGCTATTTTGTTCTCAGAATTCATCTCATTAAGATAATCTTTCAGGGCCTTGGTGTCGCCCAACAGAGCATAGGGGAAACCCTTACGCTGAGGGAAGGGCACCAACGAGACTCGAGGTAAGGCGGATTTGCCTTTGGTGGGTTTGGTGACCTTGCCTCCTTTACCGCCTTTACCGGCTTTAGACGGAGGGGTTGGCTTTAGGTTAGTTTTGGACTTAGGCTTGGCTGGGGGTTTGGTTGGCAAACTCGGAACAAAACAAGCCGCGTATTGCGCAGATCGGGGTTTGACGATAGGCTCGTCCAGCGAAGAGTCGTCATTGTCTTCGTCCTCTCCTTCGTCTGACGCCTCCTTTTCGGCTTTCCTATACTCCTTTTCATATTCTTTCCATCCCAAAGCCATTAATAGAAGAGTAGTATCTCCTGTTATAGGAATAGGATAGATTTCTGGGTGATCATCAGACTCGAACAGGGTGACTAAGGCTTTTTGGTAGTCTGTTTCTTTGCCTTGATTTTTTCCAATGTAGTCGTTCAAGGATGGCACCAGACTTTGACCCTCGAGCCTCCTATACTCGGCTAACTTTTCGTCCGCCAGTTTCCAATAAGTGGTCCACAGCTCTTCATAAGAACGAATTGTGATTTGTGGAGCTTTTCTAATGTCTAATCCCCAGAAGAAGATGTAAACTATGCTCTGATTCTTTTGGAAAGAAATGGAAAATGGTTTAGGGAGGGGCATCGAGCGAAGTGAGCGAGACGAAGCGAGGTGAGACGAAGCGAGGATAATAATTTGCTATAAGTATTTTACGATTTCAATTTTAGTTGTTCTAAGAATAACTTTATTTTTTATTTAGCGATCCATTTGCTCCAAAGATTTTGTTTTTCGGCTTGCTTGAGGCTCTTCTTCTGAGTCTTCTGAAGAGTCAGAAGAATCATCTTGGATTTTTGAATAAAGATTTCTCTTTTCTTCAGCTTTCCTGGCAAATTGAGTGTCAATGAAGGCACTTGTCTTGGCATTCTTCTTACTAATCTTGATTGGGAATGGTTTTAATTGATCGGCTGCAATTCCGACAATGTGAAAGTTGCAAGAGCGATCTCCGGCTGGTTCTTTGTTAATTAAATTTTCCACAGCTTTTCTCCTCTCGCCCGCATCATGAAAATGATCAGTTCGAAAAGCTATATAAAGGATAGCCTCTTTTCTGGTGTTAAAAACACCTTCGAATTCGGGAACATTTTCTTTGCAGTTTGAGATCACGAGATATTTTTTGGACATCGGATTGTGATAGTTCTAGTAAAGAGCGAAAATTACAAAAAGCAAAATCCGTTTTTCAATTTTAGTTGTTCATAGAACGACTTTATTTTAATTTTAGATATGGCCAGGTAAGGTATTACGGTATTACAACGCCTCTAGAGCGTTTAACATTGGGAAATTTCATCTTGTTTTCATCTTTCTCAGCCATTCTTAATTTCTTCTCGACTTTCCAATTAAGTTCCGTATCCAGGTAGTGTTCAATAATCTTTTCGGAGGCTACTTTTTGTGGTTCTAGAAGATCGGGTTCAACTTTGACTATTTGGTAGTTAGAAGAACGATCTCCGGCAAAATTATTTTTAATCAGAGACTTCACTGCTTCTTTCTGCTCTTGCAAGGTATAAAAGTCAGAGTCCGAATTAACAATGAAGAGAATAGCTTCTTTCCGAGAGTTAAAGACACCTTTGAACGCAGCCTCACCTTCTTTGCAGCCTGTGAGAACAAGATATTTTTTGGACATCGGATTATCGGGTTGTGATAGTTTTTTGTAAAGAGTGAAAGTTATAAAAAGCAAAATCCATTTTTCAATTTTTCGTTATTCTCAGAATAACTTTTTTTATTTAGCTGTTAGTTTTCTCTAACTTCTTTGGCCAGTAATTGAGCATCTATTTCATCATAAGCCTCTATGAGAAGCTCCAAATCGGTTTTTCGTTGCAACATTTTTCGTTTTTGTTTTTCCATGAGTTCATCAAATTCTTTTTGCACTTTTAGTTGATATTCCACAGAGTAATATTGTTTCGGAGTTGACATGTTGGACTCTGATTCTTTTTTCAAAAACAAAATCCATTTTTCAATTTTGCAAAAATATTGGAAAAACTGAAGATAGTTGTTGCCAATAATTTATCTTTACTCATCTCTTTTGTTTTCACCCTCTCGCTCGCTTACGCTCGCTCGATGACCTCCAAGTCCAAATCCAAAACCTCTGAAAAAACTACTAAAATAGCTTATATGATCGATAGTGGTTTTTTCGAGCTCCCAAAAGAAGCCCTGGACTACTTGGTACCTAAATTAGGTATAAACAGGTTAGATATTTCATCCATCATAACTCCAAAAACCAATCCAGCCAAAATCTGGCGAGACATACTAACATTTTTGTTGCAAGAGTGTTACGTCCCCAGACATCATCCCGACTTAATAATGGCTGTCAAAAAGTATCCTTCCGAGAGTGTGGGTATCTTTACCACCACAGAAGATCGATACGTAATTATGGCTGACAGGGATTATTATGAGGAGCGCGTATATACTCCGGCTACGCTGAGGTGGATATCCGTGTCGACGCCGCGCTCCCCAAGAGCGTTGGGAATCGACCCGAAGGAAATTATCCCAAAGTACTTGGAGTATGCGGGGTATGGTAAGGGGAAAGAGAAAGACGAACAAGAACTATCCGACTTTGGAGATAGCGACTCCTAATATAGGAGCAGGTTACAAATGATAAAAGTCTCTCTGAGAGAGATTTCAAATAGCTAAATTAATCTGCTAGCGCGCTAATCTACTTCTTTCTGCGGCCAGGAGATCGAGGGGACTTGGGAGCCCTGCGCTTGCTAGGTTTGGTGCAGACCTTATTTGCTCCGCTGTTGTAGCCTTTGGAGTGGACATGGCAATACGCGGTGCAGTCAATCTGGCAAGCCACGCGATTTTTGCAGCGAGTTCCGTCTTTGTTGGTACTGGCACACCTTTTGCACTTGGTCATTTTTGGTAGGGGGGTAGTGGTTATAAGAGTGGAAAATATTTTGAGGGTAGAGGTCAAAATATTTCGAAGGCTCGAAGAGGCCAGAGAAAATATTTTAGGGGTGGCGGGGAAAATTATTCGGAATAAAAATTTTGAATTTCATCCTAGATGAAATTCGTTGATGACTACTCTTCAGTTTGATAAATATCATATTCTCCGTTAGTGCAAATGTATAGTCTGGATGATGGTTCTATGGTCTCTATAGCGTCTATTAGTTTAGCTTTCCAGTTGGATCTGTTGTAAAAAACCATTTCCCAAGTGATACGAATTATGGCGTAGCCGTTCTCGTTAGCTAGGTTCATTTTGTGGAGGTCAATTTCCATAGTTTCTTGGGGTGATTTCCAGTTTCTTACTTGCTTGAAATGTTGTTCCCCATCGAGTTCTATTAAAACCTTATAGCCATTTTGAATTTTAAAGTCAAAACGAAAATAATATCCAGTATCTTCATTTTTACACCATTCAAACTTTTTCTCTCTGACAATGCTATAAGTCTCGTTTTTCAAAGCTTCGTAGAGTTTTCTTTCACCTTTTCGAAAACACAATGGACACCAATTACCCACAGTTACACTGGCCACTGAAAGAGAAAAATCATGGCCTTCTTCACATCTAAAATTAATTTTATATTTTGAATATGGAAATACTTCCCTAGGAGATTTATCGTTGTTATCTAACCAAAATTGAGAGCATGGATGAGTAGCCATAGAATTTTTCATACAATTTTCACACGTTAAATCGGAACAAAGTTTTTGACGTGGAATGCAACAATAAGGACACCATCTTCCCATAGAAATGCTTGCTATTACAGATGTAAATTTGTGTCCGCAATCACAGAGAAATGAAAATTTCTCTCCAGAATTTTTAAACACTTCCCTTGGAGTCTTATTATTCTCCGGGTCCCAAAATTTAGCTTTTTTATGCGAAGCGAAAGATTTGTGAAAACATTCTTGACAATTAACAGAGCTGCATAGTAATTTTGGAGGATCAGAACAATACGGACAAAACTTACCATTTGAAATATTATTTAGCGTTGCGCGAAATTTATGACCACAAGGACACACAAAAGAATAAGAGTCATTTGAATTTTTAAACACTTCTCTTGGAGATTTATCATTTTCCGGGTCCCAAAATTTAGCTTTTTTATGAGATGCAAAAGATTTTTGCAAGCAAATTTCACATGTCAAATTTTCGCATAATTTCTTATTGCCGCAATAAGAACAACTTATTCCGGCGGATACCGAATAACAAGTGGATATAAATTCGTGACCACAGTTACATTTAAATAAATATTTTTTAACCGATCCTCTAAATACATTTCTTGGAGTTGTATCATTATTAGGGGACCAACAGTTGGAATTAGGATGTGAAGCAAAAGATTTTTGAAAACAAGTATCACAATCATTCCCGCATAACTTTTGATTAGCGCAATAGGGGCATTGTTTGCCAGTATTAATATCATAAAGACGCATATCAAATATATGTCCACAATCACAATTAAATAAATATTTTGTATGTGACTTTTTAAACACTTCCCTTGGTGTTTTAATATTATTAGAGGACCAATGTTTGGATTTGGAATGCGAAGCAAACGATTTTTGAAAGCAAGTATCACAATCAGCATCGCATAATTTCTTATTTGCACAGTAACAGCACCATTTTCCTTTGAAAATATCAAAGACTCTCGTTGAAAAAGAATGATTGCATGAATCGCATTTGAGCCAAATTCGTTTCCCAGATCCTTTTGTAAGCTTATAAGGATCACTTTTATTCAGATTCCAATCCCAACATTTCATGCCTCGTTTGTGCGATGAAAACATTTTTTGAAATAATAATTACTCAAAGAGTAACTTTTAATTTTTAGAAATTGGCCAAGCCTTTTTTCTGTAATGATGTTAACACATCAATATCCATACCCTCCCAAACGTGTTTTAGGTGCGTAATTTTAACTTTCTTTTGTTTTGATATTTGCAATAACTTGGGAAAGTTAAAACTATCATCATACAGAGAAGATAATTTGCCATCCAGATTACGTACTCCAATACACACCAAAGTGTAATTTCCCGCAATTTGATAAGGTCTAAAAACAAATCTGTCAGGACTGTCGTAAATCCAATAGTTATCGGATTCATCGTATTTCAAGTTTAATTTCTTGATATCCGGATGAGGATAAACGAAATTGGAGGGGCGGGCATCGTTCGTTTCTTTCTCATCCAATTTCGTTTCCAGTTCATCACACTTCTCCCTACAATCTTTCAGCCCGGTTGTAAGTTTGATAATAGCGTTGTTTTTGTCAACGATAGACCTTTCTAATTCATGAAGTCGAATGCGCAGACTATCGCTACCAATCCTACAATTTTTCAATTCTTCATCTTTATGCCTTTCAGTTTCGCGATATTCTGCCATTCCAAAATTAAGACCATCGATAATCTTATCTTTTTCTTGAAGTTGCATACGCTGAGTATCGGCCAAGACCTTTAACTCATTTAACGCGTCAAATAGAGAAGTAATGAGATTTTCGGGGGAGAACATCGAGCTTGATAAAGCAGTGAAAGTAACGAAAGACTCGCAAGAGTAAAATGAATTATTATTTTTTCCAAACTTAATTAGTCGCTCCAGGAGCAACTTTTTATCATCAAACAACACCTAAGCCAAATAAACATACCCTGGCGCCCCAGATTCATCTACTTTTCTTTCCAAATACTCTTCTTGTATTAATCCCTCAATAGCCTTCTTTATAACTGCGGGTTGCGCTAAAAACCATTTCTTAGTGGCTTCGGTAACTCCAGTTAATAAACTGGAGTGAGTCATCACTGGATTAGGCTCGGAAGAACGAGCTTTCATCAACTTGACTATCCATGCCCTCAACGTAATATTTCTGCTTAGTTCTAATTCTTTGTTTTCTATTACAGGCTTAGTTTTAGGAGTCCAAGCCAAGTTAACGTTAAGTCGACCACTTTTAATTTTGGGGATGGCCGTATTAAGTGAAAACTTAGTATCGGGGGTCCATTCTGTCGGATTTAGGCCAGAGTCTGCCAATAACATTTTAGTTTTCACCAAACCATACAACATACCCCTAGCGGTCTCATCGGTGAAACCTAAGACATCTATAATATATTTTAGAGTCACTTCGGTTTCCTCGAGACCAGCAAACAACAACATCACTCCAGCTTGGAAGCCATTAGCGTTAAGTCTAATAATTTTGTTTCGTCCGTTGTTTTTAACTGGATAAACTCGATCAACTTCTACTCTAGCCAAGTCGTGGAGGTAAACCAACTTCCTCTTTCGGTGGCGACCGTCGTAGAAAGATTGAAACGTTTCCAGTGGTCGTTCCATGATAGCGGGCAAATTAAATGCCGAACTCGGAGGACTAATTGGCCAACTACCAGTTTCTATTACATAAACGCTGAAGCCAAGTTCTAACGGCTTGGGGTGAGATTTCACCACAGTTTGGAACTCTTCGTTAAGGTCTTTGCTGATTTGGATATCTGAAATCATCTTTATCAGCTTCTGAGTATGCTCAAAACCTTGTTCTTGCTTCAACAGCCTAACTATGAATGCTTCCGCGTCTTCGCTAGCGCTGGCGTCAGTCAACAACCGTTTAGATAGCAATCTGGCATAAATAACCATGAATATGTCCTTATCCGGAAGATATCGGAATAAACTAACGATATCGGCGAGCTCAGTTTCTAGTTCTTTCTCATCTTTAATCTGATAAGTACCCTTGCGCAAAATTAGATCTGCGTAAGTGGCTAGCAACCTAGGAGCCACGGTTGGAGGTGTTAGCCTTCGCTGGCGAGGTGAAATACCATCGCTTACCGTTACAGCATTAACGTTCATGAAAAGTCTAGTAGCTTTATCCAAGGCGGCGACGGCGTTAACGTCGCCACCGAAAGTAGCTGAAATCATATCCCGAAAGTGACGATAGACTTTGAGTACGGAACATACGAATGACTTGGGGTCTACTGTAGTCTCTTTTTGGCTAGCGCCTTCTGTTAGGGTTAACAGTTCGTCCTGACCCATTTTCACTATCCATTTCTCTAGCTGGGAAAACACAGAATCGGTTCCTCCTGGTAATAGGCGGAGCAGATAATAAATGTTACTTAGGTTATCTAGGGACTCGATTTCAAGAGCTTTCTTAAACTCCAGGTTAAATGGTTCCAACCAATCCTTGATCAAAACATCCACTAGCAAATCAATTAGAGGTTGCCGAGTTTCCGGGTGTAAATAAGCCTGAACTCTAGCCTCTTCTAATTTGATTCTGGCGGTGGCGTGTTTCACATACTCCAAAATGGAGCTACGTTCCACAAAAAGCCTAGCTTCTAGGGTGTAGTATATGCGAGTACGCTTCAGAAATTCTGGTAGGAACGTACCAGAATACACTTCTAAAGTAGGTTCTTGGACGTTGGCACTGTTAATTCCCAGACGCACGAATGACTGTAACGCAGTCCGAATTAGATCTTTATCGTCGTAGCCGTTGTCGCGGTCCCTAGTAATTAACTCCACCAACGCGGAAATTAATTTACTAGCTAGAGGTTCGAATATGTGAATCTTCCACGTTAGCTCTGACAGCACAGTAAAATCATAAAGTTCTGCTGTTGCTTGAGTAACGGACGCCCCGGGTCTGGGAGTTAATTTAGGCCTCCAAACATTATTGAAATGTGTAACCGTCGCGTTAATTCTTCGACTGGAAAGTAACCATTCTGACCAAGCTTTGGTGTACGATTTAACAAAATCGACTGGGTCCAAAGAAGAGATAGTTTCTTTTATTTGGACTAATTCACCCCTTAATAGTGAGAGGTGAGCGTCGTAGAAGTTTTCTGGTCGAGAATCAAACAGACTGACATATTCGTAAATGCCTCTGGCTATAGTTGATAGAGCAGACACAGTGATGGGCTGTAACGGTTTTTGAATCATGGTTGAGTATGCGGTAGCACATCGAAGTTTCAATTCGTTAAACTTGAGTTCGGTGGAAGTCATTTCGTTATGATTTGGAAAAGGTTGGAAAGTCGTTATACATTTTTATTTTTTGTAATTTCTCTTGGAGAAATTTTTATACTTATGCTTACGCTTGCGTAAGACCAGGAAACCACCAAGCTTCATTTAAGAATATTGTCGGTAATAAGTTGTGTTGTAAAGTTAAAAAAGAAATCAAGTAAAGATACGTTTCATAACGTTTGCGATAAATAGGATAATGATCTCTGGAATGCAATTGACGAAAATTTTCTGGCACATGATATGACTTAGGCCTCGTTGGTAACGGAGCTATAAAAGTCAAAGGATTGTCATAACAATATAATTCCGTTAGCGTCTTTGGTAATTTAGGGAGGGTATGAAGCCTATTATACGAACAAAACAGATGTTCTAGCGTATCTGGTAAATTAGGGAGAATATGCAACCTGATACACATACAGTTCAAACCAATTAAATTCTTTGGTAATTCGGGAAGAGAACAAAGAGAATAATTTTCCCCAACTCTAATATCTTGCAAATATTCTGGCAACGTGGGAAGCGATTTTAATTCGTTATTATCACAAATCAGTTCTTCTAATTTGGCAGGCAAATCCGGTAGAGTTTCTAAATGATTATGACAGCAATTTAGTATTTTTAATGATTTTGGTAATTTTGGAAGTTTTTTAATTTCATTATAACTACAAACCAGCTCTACTATATTTTCCGGTAACTCTGGTAGAGTTTCTAATTCATTTCCGCTACAATCCAGTCTCGTTATTCCTTTCAGAGAATAAACGCGAACATTTCCGTTTGCGTCCCAAGCTTTTAACCTATTTTTTACTAGTTCCAGAGAATTATATTGCCTCGATCCAATATTTAACATAACCGTTGCTGGAGCGTGCGAGCGATTTTATTTATTCAATTTTTGATAGATATATTTGGACAAAATTGATATTAAAAATTGGAATGTAAAATAATAGTAACCCTCGACCTTCGTTTCTCTCACTTCCTTCGATCGCTTCGAAAAGCTCAGTCTCCCTCGCTCCGCTCGGTCGATGAACTACAAAGGTCTCCTCCAAGAATGGAGTGTTAAAAATAACTTTCCAATCCCCATTTATAGTGAAACACCAATAGGAACGGGTATAGAAATGACCTGGAAAGTGTCGTGCACTTTTTTAGGCAAGACTTTTTCAGCTATTACTCCCAACAAAAAATTAGGCCATCAGACTGTGGCTGGAAAAATATTAGAGGCTCAAGGTCAACTCAAAAAAGAAGTTACTAAGCGTCCGCCCAAGAAAAAGTTAATACCCGCCAAGCCCCCGCCTCCTCCCCCGCCGACCTTCGTCGACCGCTCGACCATTCCGCGACCCCCACCCGAAGGGCGGCAGTCGAAGTTAGTCGGACCCTCGACCGCCTTTGGCGGAGACGGCGGGGTGGACGACCCTTTAGAAAAAGTTAATGGTAAGCTTACCAGAAAAATAGCCATCATCATAGACTTGGAAAATGTACCTAAATTTCCATCTGAAATAGCCGATTTAGTTTCAGATGGAAATTTAGCTGTATTTTCGGTTTGTTCCAAACATTATCACGGCTCTACGGCTGAGGAAATTCCAGGCATTACCAAAGTACTGTCACCTACTCTAGGACCGGACTCTAGCGATGCTTGTATTATGGTATTATTAGGAAGTTTGTTGGCTACTGGCCTTTACGAGGAATATTTACTGGTAAGTAGAGATAGATTCGTAGCTCCGTTGGTACCCATTGGATCCATAGGCACCGAGCCTAGTATGTGGGTGCCTAAGCCCGTCAAGGTAGTGAGCACTAGGGACCAGCTGGTGAAAGAAATTTACTAATCGCAACAGACTTAACAAATTTTCTCTTAGAGAAAATATAAGCACCCAAAGACGATTCGCTTCAATACTGGTATCGCTACCCCTGATGGCCCTGCTCCTCAGCCTGTTATTTTAGTAGTTCTACCTCACCTTTTGGAGACCATCTTAGATACGCCAAGTCAAAGAAAATCCATTTTAATAGTTAAAACTATAGAGAACGAAGTTTTTCGCCTACCTGGAAAATATAGGGGACAGAGGTGCACCCTAGGCATAGATGACTTCCCGGTCAAGCCTTCGTCAGACTTCCTCAACTATTTTTGCAAAGGCAAAACTCTTGCATTTTTCGACCTACGAAATCAAGGGCGGATAGTGCAAGAAGCGGTGGAGATCTTGATGAAATTTTCAGCAGTCCTACCTACCGTAATTATAGTGGTGGCCACTGACATTTTTGGCAGGGCCATAGAGGAAAATTTGAGGGCGAGGGTCGGGGTGGACTTGTAAAAAATTTGGGAGATGAGTGGACTTGGAAAAAATATTTTGGGCTAAACAAAATTTTTCTTCTCATCCCAAAATATTTGTCAGACTCGATGAGTAAATTTCCCTCTAAAAATGTTTCCCTCCCAGAGGGAAAATTTGGCCTGAGTCGGCGTTAGCCGGACGACCCTTCGGGGAGGCGTTAGCTACACCACCCCAACTTGCCTATGGTGATAGACTTGTGTCCAGCTAATTTGTTATGAGGGTCGTCTATGGTTGTCGACGTTAGGCCGACTGGTCTGGCCGACCCCGTCCGGAACCATATTCGATCCCTCCGGGACCCATCGAAATTTTGCTCCTCTTTGGGTGAGCCGAAAAAGTCATACAAATCCGACCACTCTTTAGGGGGAGGGGAGTCATCCCACTCCATGATGCGGGGGTCTGAGATAACGACCTCTGGGCACCGGAGGTCTAAGTCCCCTTTGGTGAGAGTGTCTATAGCTGAGCGGCGATGGTGAGGCTCGATTCTCTCAGGGAGGGTGTAAGTTTTGATCGCGATGCTCCTCTCATTCTTAGAATCTAAGGAGTACTTATACGTTCGAAATCCATAAAATGACCCGTCAAAACAAGTGCTGGTTACCGAAGCCGCTATAAAGAGCGTGTTCCTTCGGAAAAGCACTTCACGAGTTTTTAGCTTGCCGTGGCCCTCCGCGCCTAGAGGAGCAAAGTGATCCGAAATATACTTCCTGGCCTTCAGGTGATTGAACAGCACTTTGGTAAAGTGTGGTTCCATAGACACGTTGGTAAATAGCACAAAATCAGGCTCGTAAGAGGTCATTTGAGCCACCAAAGGGTCCAAAATGGTAACTGATGTTGTGTTTTCCAAGTTAAATAAAGCTAGAGTAAATTGTTCGCTGGCCATGGTGCTCTTACGAGTATCCGTAGAAGTTTTTAGGGCTTACCTAAAAGGCCAAAACGACTACTACCAAAGAAAAAGTTATCATTATAGCCATATCCATAGGAGCGGCTATAGTGATAGCCGCTTTGATATTCACCTACTATCCGACCCCTAGTAGATGCACGGCCGGTGGATGTGCCCTAATTACCAAACTAACACCCGGCTGTTCTTACCTGCCCGAAGTTATTTTGGACCCTAGCTTACCCGTTCCTACCGCACAACCCTATTTGGTAGGTTTTCAGGAATCTGACGGCTCCGGACCCCCATTTTGCGGAGCCGTCTGGTATGCTTATAGGTACGTGACCCCGAGCGGCGGGTACTCGCCCCTGAGCCCTTGGTCCGGCACCAACCCCACCGACCCTACGGCCACTCCCCTGGGGATTAGCGCCGGGGCCTCGGTGTTGCCGTGCCCCTCCGGGCCCCCACCTAGCGGTGGGTGCTCCTCGTGGGGAATTCCCTCCTCGCAGAGCACTTGTTCGGCGAACGCCCCGCTTTTGGGGATACTTTCCCCCATACCTAGCTTACCACAGGGCTCTTTTGTTAATGTTCACCGCCAGGATGGTTCAACATTTTCGTTTAGTTCAGAGGGGGATATCATAGGGCAATTTCAGGTATTCCAAACGGGGGCTGGCATGGCTGGAAGTCCATCACCAGTGTATGGATTATTTCATGATGCAGCTCCTTATACTAATCCCGATCCTAAAAATCAGGCTACTAATTGTTGTAACTAATTAACGAACGTAATTTAATTTCTCACAGAGAAATTTTTAATTTAGAGGTCTGCTGGAAACCAGAAATGAGGGTTGGATAATATAGGCGGGGAAATGTTAATTTCTAGAACTAGAAAAGTAATTAGGTAAAAATATGACTGATATCGCCTCTGATAAATAGGGAGATGGTCTTTGGTGAAAAGATTTTTTATGTGATCGGGAAGAAAGAAACGTTCAAGTATTCTACAAGGATGTACGAAAATTAGAGGATTTTTATCACAGCTCATTAATAACAAATGTCGCGATAACTCAGGGAGAGTTTGAAGCTGATTATTGTTACAACTTAATACAACTAATGACTTTGGCAGCTTGGGAAGAGATTGAAGACGATTATTAGCGCAAAATAAGCGTTCTAAATTTTCTGGAAGCGAAGGAATAGTTTCGAGTTGATTATTATAACATATTAACGTTTGTATTGTATTTGGCAAGACGGGAAGAGATTTAAGTCGATTGTTAAAAAATCTTAATGTTGTAACCCCTTTTAAAGAATAGACGTCAATAGTTCCGTCAGTTCGGGAAGCCAATAATTTATCTCCGTTTACTTCTAAATTAATATAACAATATGGTTGGAGAGATAAGTTGCTCATCTTTCGCCATTACTAAAATTGAAAACTGGTTTTAATTTTTCCAATTATCGAAAATGGCTTGGCAAAATCCTTCACGAACGGTGGCTATACTCAAGCGCCCTAAAGCCCCTCCAACACCTCGGCCTCCCAAAGTACCCTCAGAGGCCAAGTGGATAGACGTTAACACCAAAGCCAAAAGAGCCCTAATAAAAGCTAGGAGAGAGTTGTGGCGTAGTACGTGGTGTCCATGCCACTCGGGGGAGTTTAATCCAGGGGAAATTCCAGCTAGTTTGTCAATTATCAAGAAGGAGTTAGAAGGATCAAAAGTTTATTGGTGTGGGGAATGTTTAGACTTTCTGCCGACTAGAGTAAATCTAAAAAAGAAACCAAAAACGCATAAACTATGGTGTGTGGGATGTGGTGGTGATAGTGGAAGAGAGATGGGAAAGGGGTGACTTGTCGCTTCGTACTCACTACACCTCGCTACGCTCGTTGCTCTCAGAGCAACTTTTATTAATCTATTGAGCCCAATTTTCTAGTTCACCCCACAATTCAGGTTGTAATTTTGCAAATTTTTTGTTATCATCTCCACCATTCATAAGCACGAAAAGTGTCATAAGATTCGTAAAACGAGTTTGATCGTCTGCATCGGCCTCATTATAATAGTTTACCAAAAAGGATCGCAAATCTCGAGGGTTCGTCATATTTTTTCCGTAATAAATGGTAAAAAAGTCTCCCGACGATCGTCTGAATAATGTTATTTGATTGTTGATTACGTGAGTAATGGCAAAACCTTTGTGTTCTCCAGGATGAGAACAAACATGCAAATCAGCTGTAGATGTGCCATTTTTCTTAGCACCATATCCAATTCCCGAAGGAAGAATAATACCTTTGAAATTTTCTGGAGGGAACGCGATACTTTTTTCGGCTTTGGGAGATTCGTCTGGAGTAACAAGACACTCCTTAATTTCTTCAATAATCTTGGCTTTCTCCTCTTTGGAGACCTGGTTGACAAGACTTTCGTCGAAATCGGACGAGGATTCCGATGCATCTGATTTCTCGGGTTCGTCTGGCTCACCCATAGCGGCCAAGGCCATTCTAATTTCAGCGACAACAACGTCAGTGTTTCTCTCTGTCGAATTAGGTCTAATGCCAGCTGGTACTATTTTGGGACTGATATTATGCTTTTTCAACAACTCTTTTATTTCATCCAGTCTCTCTCGCTTGACCAACCATCCCTTTTCTGGGAGGGAACTGGCGTCACCCTGAGGATAAAGTCTAGGATGGTAAGTAGCCAACTTTAGACTTTTAATTTCTTCTCGGAGTGCATCAGAGGGCTTTCCCGTTAACACGTGTGACTTGGAAGTATAGTTGAGATAAATGATATGCTTGACGGTTCTGGGGGTTTCAGGTATTTCTACTTCCATAGTTATAGTTTTGCCTGTTAGAGTTTTGACAAAGATTTGCATACGAGCGTAAGCGAGTGAGCGAGTCAAAAAGAATACGGAAATTATTTCTCAATTTTTTCTCCTTCCGTCGGTATCGCCCGATTTACTTTTCAAACTAATATCGAATCCATTTTCCTTCAACTTTTTTCTGATAAAGGGTTCTAATTGGTCAAAGTCCACCCAATGATGAATTCTAATTAACATGACTTTATGTTTTTCACACAGTTCCGTTTTGTATCTATCCCTACGAAACTGTTTGCTAAACTCTGCATCCGCGTCGATATTGTGAAAATGAGTGTTGGGGGCTGCATGTTGAGCACCATCATATTCGAAAGCTAGGCCAGTACCTATAGGCGTTTCTACATAAGGGTTATAACCATCTAGTTCCAATGGGCGATTGGTTTCTGGGTTCTTGAGCCACTTTATTTTGCGAGTGGTAGGGAAATTAGTTTGGAAAATGTCTTCGAATATTTTCCTGCATCGTTCTTCGCAAACGTTTAGTCTTTTGGTCCTACCTTTACGTTTACGGCCTTTGGTTGACACCAAAGGTCGTTGTTCTATAATCTTGGTAAACTTATCCAAGTTTTGAGGAGAGGCGTTATAGATCCATATAGTTATGGCTAGGGCGGCTACTATGGTCCAAAAATATCCACTGGTTAATATTTTTTTAATGGCCATACGAGCGGAGCGAGTAATGAACTTTTGTGACCGAGCGAAGCGAGGGAGCAAAAGTGAATGAAGGCCGACCGAAGGGAGGCCAGTTTATTATTCTCTACTTTAAAATGACCGCTTCCGGCTGGGCTATTTTTATCACTTCGCTGTTGCTAATAATAGGAGGATCAGTGGGATTATGGCTTTATTTTGAAAAGAAAAAGAAGAACAGTCAGCCTTAGGAACGATAGGAAAAAAGAAGAGAGAAATAGTCGCGTAACATCAAATCGCCCCAACATACTTGCACCCCAGCCTTAGAAATAAAAATTGCTATCCTTTTGTTTTCCAAAAAAGTAATGTCTGATTCTGGAAGACTATCAAAAATATGAAAATTACTTCCAGAGTCAGAAGCTTGAAGGAGAGTTTGGAGAGTTTGAGGCGATAGCATTCAGCGTCTGTTTACTCTTTGAGTAAATATTTATTCTTTAATACCATTTTAGATTCTTCTTGGCCATGACTATCTTCTCAAAGGCCTTCCACTTTTTCAAATCAATGCCCTTGTTCATATCCAAGCGATTCCACGCGTCATTATCTTGATTGGCTTGATATGAGAAATGAATAGTCTCTTCGTCCACGCCATTCATGAATTTGGGCTTGTTGTCTCTAATCCATTCGAGGATGTAGGTTCCCATTTCAAATTGTTTCCGCGTGGCTTCGCCTACGTCCTCATCTTGTTCGTTGGCGTAATCATTTCCTACCCACTGCAAAGTACGAGCAAACAGATCTTTGAATCCCATTTCGTTATTTTTGGTAGGATTTGGGTAGCGATTGAAACCCAAGTTGCCGTTATCCATAATGAAACAAGTTGCTATGAAAGTTGCTCCTTCTTGAAAGGTGTAACCGTGCTTAGCCAGGTTCAGATATGCATCCAAAGCGCGTTTGATGTACTTGGGGTCGCTGTACAACCTATAGAAAAAAGCTTTTCGTTCCTTTTCAGTTGAAGACCTTAGGTAATTAATCGTAGTTACACTGCGATCAGGTAAAGTAATTTCATAATGCACTAAGGGATAGTTATATCCCAGAGAGGCCATGAGATTTACTTTTTCTAGCGATTTTTTGTCGTATTGCTTTACTTCAACATCAGTTTCGATGTCCGCGTAATGAAAGTGATCATAAGCTGAAACTTCAAATTTATTACCCAAATAGAGGTACAGATATGCTGCTATGGGATAAAGTAGAGTCTTAGAAGTTGTTCTTTTCTTTTCCAGAACAGAATAAGTTCTTTGTTCACCAGAAACGAGCTTTGCCTCTTCTTTAGCAGAAGTAAACAATCCCTCAATGCGAAGTTCGAGTTCGTCATCCTTGTCAAGAGCCTTTTTGATCGTTTCATTGCACTTGGCAATGAATTCTTTCGAAAAAGAGATGGAAATGGTTTCTGGATTACCGGACTTGGCTTTGGGAGTCTGTTTAGCCTTTGAGGCTTTCGAAGCCTTTTTAGCCTTAGTAGCGGGAGACTTTTTGGCTTTTGATTTGGACTGAGGTTTGATTTCCGAACCTAAAGCCACTTCTTTGCTAACTCGTTTCTTTTTGCCATCGACGACCTGAAAGTACATTTCTCGACCATTTTTAGCAATAACTTTTACGAATTCCATTTTCTCTGAAGAGACTTTTTTCTTGGAAACAGATTTCGATTTTGCAATTTTTCTTTTTGGCGGCATTTACTTGATAAAGAAAAAATGTGAGAACCACTCGATCTTTTATTTGGTTAAAGTATGTTTGCGGTCCTCCTTAATTACTTTTGGTTATCTTTCGATCCGAGAGATACCGCGGAGCAGTATTGCGACCAACATTGCTTCAAAATTCATTCCGAAGTTATTTCATCAGTTTGGAATGCTGTATTGGAGGTCGCTCCCTGGGTAGGGCCCTTAGCCGACGAAGCCCAGGTACCAAAGTCATATAGAATCGGGACTCGCCACCGTAAGCATCCGCTCTCCAAATGGGCCGGACTTAGCGCGGCTAACTGTTATACTAGCCTCATTAATGCTAGAGCCATCTTGGAAGAGCACCAAAAGCGAACTGGGAGGCACCACGTGGCGTGGCAAGATTGGGAGTTTCTGTGGGGGATTTTACCTCAGGTGAAGTTCGGGGCCAATGCCCCACCAGACAAGTTAAAAATATTCCGACCCGTTCCCTGGATATGGTTTGACCACGCGAACGTTGACCCTAGGTTAGAGGAAGATTATTTTACAGTTCCTCCTAGGTGCTTTGGCAAGTTTCAAGCGACTCCTGGGCTGGGAGTAGTAGGAGCTTACCGAGAGTATTATTTGGATAAAACCCAAACTATCAAAGGGGGTATGAGGTATTATCACGGTACCGAAGTGCCGAAATGGTTAAGGGGTAAAGGGATAAAGACTAGATAAAGTTGGGCGATCTCTCTCAGAGAGATTTTTAGGTTGATGACTTTACGGCCACACTATCCTAACCATAGGATGGTATTCTGGTGGAATAAGTTTGAATAAAGCGGTTTTGAAAACCACAATGGTCTCGTCTGGCACACCCATAATCATCGGAGCTATCGCAAGAACTAATTCATCAGGAATAAATTTTAGCAGGGGCGTAGCCAATGGACTTAGTTTGAGTTTGTTGATTAGTTGTTGGAGCAAAACCTCAGCGTAAACTTCGGTGGCTTTGGTAGGAGGGGGAGGGGCGACTGGAGGAGCGGTAGCCTTTTCTTCTTTGGGTTGTTTTCCGCTTGGTTTAAATTCTTTCAGTGCTTTCAACAGCTCAAGATCCGGTTCTTGATCCTTATTAGCAAAGAATAAGTCAATTAAGTGGTAGTGAGGACTAACCATTTCTTCCAATTCTAATCTCAACACGTCCTCCGGGGATGTACCAGGTAAGGACATCATATTTATTATCATTTCCGGTGGCATTCCCGACTTTTCAAAGAATAATCGCCCCAAAACAGGGTGTAACCCCAGCTTGGTGATTGCCAAAGTTAAGAAATCTTGAGGGGTGGCGGGAGCCTTCGGAGTTTCCTTTGGTTGCTCTATTCGTTTCCATTCTATAACATATTTCGCAGGATTGACTTTTGATTCGATAGGTTTGATAGTGAAATCAAAACCAGGATACCGCTTTTTAAGAAAAATTAAAGCGGGCACAAGTTCAAAATCTTCACATCCCGTCAGAGGGTTAATTTCATCACTCAGTTGTTTTTCTAATGAGGCGCGCATTTCTTCGGAAATAGAACGGCAATCCCAATAAATATCGACGATATTGTGCCCTTCGGATGTAACAAAAGCAACTTTGGGAATAAATGTAATGCTTGGATAATGAAGTTTAAGTTCGTGCAAAACAGTATCTATATTAAGACTATTACACCCAATTAGTGGATGATGTTTGTTTTTTATTTGTAAAACCAACGAATCAAACAACCTACTAAGAGGTGAGAGGTTTGCTTCTTTTGGTTGTTCAATTCTCTTCCATTCTATACCGTTCTGTACAAGACAACCACTGGTCCCGGCCGAGATAAATTTGTGGTTGAAAATAAGTTCTGGGTGATTAGCCTTGAGAATATTTATAGTTGTATTGATATCTTGACTGGTGCCCGCCTCCAGAGGATTAATTCCATCACTTAGTTGTTTTTCAAGTAAATCGATAATGTTTTCCTTGCGATACCATTCAATAACCACTGAATTAACGCCTCCGACGTTGGCAAAAGAAGTCTTAGAGGCAAACGTGATATCAGGATATTGATCTTTAAGAAATTTTAAAGCTTCATTGATATTGGTGCTATCACATCCATTTAGCGGATTAATTTCACATTCTATTTGAGAACACAATGAATCCAGTAAAATGCTGAGAGATGGAGATTCGGGTGGGCCTTCTGGAGGAAGATTTCTTTTCCACACAATATCAATATACGCGACCACAGTTTCTCCAATGTGAACATTAGAGCAGGGTTCAGGACTGAAACTAATGTTAGGGTGCTGAGATTTAAGAAATTTCAAAGCCGAGTCAACATTAGTAGTATCACATCCCTTTAGCGGATTAATTTCATTTTTGAACTGTTCCAAGAGCGAGTCCAGTAGGCTGGTGGATACTAGCCTATAGGTTCTCGGTCCCTCAGATTTATTCCATTTTATAATGATATGGTCTTTATTAACAGTAACGTCATACCTCAGAGATCTAAGCAATTCGACATCTTCCGCGTTAATTCTTCCTTGAATATGAGCCGCTGAAGTAGAATAGCAGACTTTTTCAATGGTTTGAAAAATTTGGTGTCTGGTGAGAGATTGAGGCTCGCTCTTTGGTTGCCTATCTCTGGCTTCTTCAGCGGTTAATGTTGATAACAAAGTACAGCAGCTCTGGTAATGATCTACCATACTGTGGAGGTGTGGACAACTGCCCGGACCGATGCAACATTCATTATGATGGTGATTAACACCTAAAAAGCATTTTGTAATAGTCATACGAGCGAAGATCGGTATTTATTAATACCCGTATAACTTTAACTGGTTAACGATTTGATGTCGACCGAAAGACCTGGCCGACCATCAACCACTCCGCCGATGTGGTGGAGAAGCGGTGATGCATTTTTGCCTCCTAAAGTGGTTAAATTTTTGGACTCCTATATAGTAGGCAGCGACTCTTCACTTTTTTATGTTAATCTATGGTCAGGTGTTCACTTTCTATCCGGTTTTACTTTAGGTAAAATATGGTCCGGCCTGTCAGCTATCGGAGCTTTATTTATTCACCTAACGTGGGAGTTGTGGCAGATGTACATTGGTATGACTAAATTAAACCCTCGCGGATTAATAGACTCTATAGTCGACACTATCTTTTTCATGGTGGGATTTTGGATGGCTTAAACAAAGAGAAACGTGAAAAGAAATTCTATTCCACAGAAAAATAAATGGATTTCAAGAAACAATTCATAACTAGTTGGATTGTTGATACTTATGGCGATTCAATGTCGCAACAGGAAAAAGATACGCTTTGTGATACTATTAGTCGGATAATGTCCAGTCTCGTATTTTCGTCTAGGCCTCGAGAATTTATCAAGGAATGGTCATCTAAAAAACCTTATTATGCCATAGATCCGGTGCTTGAAAATTCTGCCCTTCTATTTTTTAGGGAAAAATATTTAACTAAGGATGAAAGGGAGAGTTTTTGATATTTAATTTGTTGTTCTTGGAACAACTTTTGTATTTATTCCTCTTCGACGTCCTCCCCACCATCCACCTCGCCTCCGTAAATCTCTTCATAAGCCTTCTTAACTTTTTCATCAGAGGCGTCGACCAAAGTTTTTAAGATAGACTTAAAGTCCCCTCGTTTGGCCCTCGGTACCCTCGGCACTATTTTTTCCAAGGGCAAGTCCCACTCGACCTTGAGCCCAGGTATGGACCCCAATGTCTCGGCCAGCTTAAGGTCGGAGAAAAATATTTTTTCTTCCCTAGTACCCGATATGATAAGTTTGACTTCGTGACGTTGGGCTAGGTCTAGGATTTCTTGGGCTTCGCCGCCTTCCGCGTCACTCGTTTCGCTCGTTAGAGCATCATAAGTAGTCCTTATGATGCTAATAGATCTGACCGCTAGTCTAATGGACTTATATTTAATGCCTTCTGGACTCAAAGTTACCAAACAAGCATATTTATCAGGTTTTTCATCGCAGTCCACTTGGGATGAAGATCCAGTATAATAAACGTTTGGCTGGAGTAACTTTCTGTCGTGAATGTGACCGGAAATGACCATAGGATAGTCATCTGGCCATGCTTCCGCTTTAGGATCAACTCCTAGAAAAGGCTGATGAGCTAGGACGAGGTCTACTACCTCGGACGATTCGTTAGAGAGAAGCGGGTCAATGCTCTCCAAAAAATGACCATAGGGTATGTAAGGGGTCAACACCAGCCTATATCCCTGGTCTATAAAAGTCAAGTCCTCTATGGCGTGGTCTACCACCTCTACTCGATCCCATTCCTTAAATGGACCTAATGGATGTTCTGGGGTTTGATTTTCGGAAGCCGAGATGAAATCGTGATTGCCTATAATTATTTTGACTGGAGCTATTTTTCGGAGTAGTTTTACTAGGTTCTCTAGCAGCCTGTAGCCCGGTACATAAACCATTTCGTGCGTGTGAAGCACGTCACCCATCAATACGATAAGATCGGGTTTGACCTTTTTGGCCGTGGCTACTAGGGAATCACAACATTCTTGGCCTTGTATGAGATGGCCTTTACGTAGGTGAAGGTCACCAAAAAGTAAGAGGGTGGGTGAACGGACCATGGTCTTTGAAAATAATTTAGTCCCAAGACCAACTCTAAATTTTTTCTTCAGGCCCATAAAAATTTTCTTAGATGACAACTCTAACTTAGGGTCCCGACTAGGTCGGGACCGACCACAAAAAATATTTCTCCTACTAAAGGCTCACAACCTAAAAACTTTACTATGCCTCACCAATTGCCCAAAGGCCAAGTAGACTTTACTACTTATCTGGGAAGGATCCTCCGAGGGGTCCACCCCGACCGTCGAATTTCCGATGCCGCTTTGAAGGAGCTTAACTCTCTCGTTAACACCCTCGGCAAGCAAGTCCTAGCCAAAGCAGAAGAATTGACTTTTGAAAAGGGACAATCCACTATTTTTGGTAAAACTATTCGCGGAGCCGCCATGTTGTTGTTTGGTGAAAGTCTGCCCAAGCATGGCCTCCGAGCAGATAAAACTGAAGGTGGAAAGAAGGTCAATGTTACTATCACCGCCGCCCGCGCTGGCCACTTTTTCAAGAGTGGTACCGGAGCCCAAAAACAGGTGGGCAAAACTGCCCTCCGAATTGGAGGCAAGGGTGAAAAGCGCGAGGGTGCTGCTGAGGCCCTGGCTGCCGTTCTCAATGACTTTGCGGCGGGGTTGCTCAAAGCCGCAACCCCTCGCAAGGGCAAAATCACCCTCAAGGCCCGTGATCTGTTCTTGGCCTCTCAAAAGGTTAGTGGCATCCAACACTACTTCCAGTCCCAGGGTATCACTATGGCTGGCGTTGGTGCTGTTCCTACTGGTGTTAATCCGGCTCTTGTTTCCGGGAAGAAAAAGGCCCGCAAATCCAAACCGGCTACCGGAGGCATCAGACAACCTCACCGATTCCGCCCCGGCACAGTGGCTGTTCGAGAGATCAAAAGGTACCAAAAATCCGATGATATGTTACTTCAAGTGGCTCCATTCAAGCGCGTAGCTCGCGAATTCGCTGGAAAGCATCGAATTAGCGCTAAGGCTTTTGCGGCTCTTCAATCTTATGTGGAGTCGGAAGCTGTTGCTCTCCTTTACGCAGCGGGAATGGTCAGCATTAACGCCAAACGCCAAACTGTGGCTCCCAAGGATATCAAAGTGGCCAAAATTACTTGCGGACAATACGCTGGTCACTCCAAAGAGTATCGTGTCTCTAGCGCCGCCGCTAAACTTTCCAATGCTAGTATTCAACGACTGGCCCGTCGAGGAGGCGTTAAGAGGGTGGCTACTGCTTCTTACGATGTCATGAAAGGGTGCATTTCATACAAAGTCGAACAGATTATGCGCGGAGCCTTAGTTTTTACCGAAAACTCAGAACGCAAGACTGTTACTTCTTCGCACATTGCCAAGGGCATCGAATCAGCCTTTGGACAGCGATTGGCTGCTAAGATGTAATTAACTAGCTAGAGAACTGAAAGAAATAAAGTTAGTCCCAGACTAACTAAACCTATTTAGAAAAACTTCCTTAATATAAATAACTAAATGCCTAAGAAAGGTTCTTATGTTATAGGACCATCAGGTCGAAAAATTAAAGTGGGCGGGCCGACTTGGAATACTCTTTCTGTATCTGAAAGAGAAAAATTAGCACCCGCCGAACCAAAGAAACCAAAAGCTAAGGCCAAGTCCCGAGCCAAAGCTAAAGCGTCAAAAGTACAGTCTTTGCCCCAGAAACCGTCAATTTTAAAGGGCATCCAACAATTATTTCCGCCTTCGTCTTTACCTCTCCCGCCACCTCCAAGCTCGCCTGTATGTTCCCATAAATCAAAATTAACCATAAAAGATGCCATAAATCGGTTGAAAGCCGTCCATTATCTTGGTTATCAAGGTCAAGTAACGTGGGCTTTGATTATTAATAATTATCCACCAACAAAGGAACACCTGGAGGACGAAGATTTGCATGCGGCGGCAGATATTTGTCTTGAAGTAGTCCAATATCTTCGCCATTGGCTTTCCGACGAAAATCTTAATGCAATGGAACAAACCACCATAAATAAGTACGAGAACGTTTGGCCTACATTGAAAGATGGAGTTTATTATGTTGATCTTAATTTAAGAGAAGAAAGTCATGCATTTATCGTTCTTATTCAAGGAAATACTCTTACTTACGCCGGGGGATATGGAGGGAGGGGCTTATTTTCTTTAAAAGAATTCGATCGAATGGAATGGCAGAATCTATTTAATTTGGCGAACAAAGGAGACCTTAATGCCTATGCCAAAGCTTTTGTTATAGACAAAGCAGAGATAAATAGCGTCACATTTGATGATATGAGACTTTACAAAAGTAAAAAGTACACTTAGTCTCTGGGGAAAAACTTCCTTAGTGTGTTGGAAAATATTTTTCGAAATAGGTGGATAATGGACTCTGATAGTCTCCCTTGGTTTTTCGATTATCAACTAACCAAAGAAATTTTATCCGAGCTATTTCGGAAAATTGAAAACTTGTTCTAACTTATTTTCTTTTTCGCCAATCGAAATAAATGGAACAAAACAAAATCGTCGAAGTTTATCTAGAATCCATTACAACCGGAGAGGAAAGATTTGTTGACATTCCCAGAGAATTCAGGACCTGGATAGGCGCCATCGACTTTGATTTGATTTCTGAGAAGTTTGGAATTCCTTTGGAACGTATGGAAAATCATGAGGCTAGGTTGCGTTTCGTAGGAAAGGTGCCTGAAGTCAAACCGGCGAAGAGGAATTGGTCGTAACGAAGTTAGTAAAAGTTACTCAAAGAGTAATAGGATGACCAATTACCGTTAATTGAGAAAATTGAAAAATGACTTTTTCTTTTTAATATTTTTACTCAACGCAAAATGTTACGGAGAGAAAATGGATCCATTGGATTTTATTTGGAAAACGAAGAGGAGGATTTCATCACCGATCTGACGTTGAAAGAAAAAGTCCAATGTATACTTAGCCCTTCTGTTCGTGGTAGTATCAGATGGTTAATAGTTGTCAATCCACTTGGTTCGTCTGAACCATTTTGCCGAAAAGTCAAAAATCGCGTCGACGCGTGCAAACCAGAGTGGGGAGGATTAGTTTTTGACCCCAAAGATAAAACTGAAGAAGATCGTGATTATGGAACTTACTGCGTAGAGTTCTTCTTCTTTGAGGGTCAAATCTACCTAATTATGGCGTTAGAAGGCTGTAAGCTGTATCATCTTACCTCTTCCGATCCTGAAAAAGATTGGCAGTGGTTGAATGCAGCCTTGACAAAATAAATTAAAAAGTAAAAAAGTTACTCTACGAGTAACGAGTAATTAGAAAAACTGAAAACCAACTTTGGCCTCCCAACTTTTTCAGTTCTATCTAAGGAAAGAAAAATGCAACGAACTGCTGATGAACGATCACGATGGGAGGCCATGCTTACCGAATTACAAGACTGTTTTGTTTTAAGCAGATATGATATGTTAGTGAGCGCTGTCGATCCTAAAGTGGTTCCCGGTGTGGTTTTGACTTTGAATCAACCTCAAACTACTATCAGAAATTGGTTAAATATCATGCGCAACCATTACCCCGAAAGGCTCGTGATTATGGGCAAAGTACTGGAATATCACCCTTCTGAAACTGCCATGGTATTAGACAAGATCCGAAAATACGGATTCGCAGAGTTATTTGGACTAAGTGGCGCTCCGGCTCGCACTTATTCCAAACCCACCGGTCGAGAACTGGGTTGGGATAGCCCCATCAATGGGTGGGGAGATCTTGTTGAATTCAGGGAATTTTTGGATACTCTCGGTCAATTACTCAGCGGCGAACTTCAGAGCATGGCCTCGGTAACCAGAGACGCAGGTTCCATTAATTTTTATGGAATGCAGGAAAATTGGTCTCTTTGGTTTTTTAAACATTACCAGATGCGAGGCGTGCAATTCTCCAGAACGATTGGTTCTATCCTTGATCAAAGCGGATCGCGAGCTAATTCTTCTCGTCAACTCATACAGAAATCCGGATACTCGGAAATGTTTTTCGGATCTTCTGGGGTGGAGCCCGTTAAGCCAGTCGAACATGCCGAGTACGGTAAGTTCTTTCTCGCTCCCTCGCTCACGTCCGCTCCCAAGGCTAGCGCCACTAATTTCATCAGAAATGGTGGTTTGACGTATGTTCATCACTCTACGGAAGATGAAACCATTACGGAAGAGTTGGAAAAGGCTTCTAAGCATCCTATTATGCAAATGTTGAAAACCCCCGATGTTTCGGTGTCTGAGTGGTTGGAACAATATCCCGATGGCATTCATCTAGTGATATTAGCTCTAATTCGCATGGGAGAGTGTAGCCCATACTCGACAGTCAAGTCTCGAACTTCGACTATCATCCAAGCCAAATATTCGGAGAAAATGATAGTAGATGATGCTCTAAAGGGTATGCTTATACTACCAGTCAAGAGATTAGCTCAATTTACGGCTCCTCCAGAGTTGGACGAGGCGGTATGGCCATCTCTCTTTACTGGTGTAAAGCCGATCTCCCTTCGGAAGTTATTGATTTCCTATGGCAAACAAGAACAGGAAGTTAATCGCTGGGACCCACCGAAACTCATTGAAGTGTTAGGTTCTCACCGCCAAAGCGGTATTGATTTGTTGGAACTGCTAAGAGAAAATGGCAAAGCTCCTAATATGTTCCCTTGGTTGTCGTCTCAAGAACTTGCTCAATGGTTAGACCCGCCCGATGCTATGATCACCGAAGAGGCCATTAACTTAGGGCCCAAGGCCCTACCCCCTAAGTTGACCCAACTTGGGTCTCTGATGGCGGAAGCCAGAATAGACAAGCCTGGGTTTGTCAGGGCGTATGAGCAAGCTGGATATGAGTACGAGGACATGGGATTCATTCTTAAGGAAATTGGAAATCCTAACACCAAGGATATTTTGAGCCAGCTTACAGATCCAGAGCGAGTGAGGTTGTTGAGGACTTGGAGGAAGGGTAAGTAACGAGATTAAGAGTAAAGATAATAAAAAGTTGTTCTGAGAACAACGAAATAAATTTATTCTGACTCATCTTCTTCATCAGAATATTTCCATTGAGGTTTACCATCGTCGGCGCCTTCGGCGTCCTCCTTACCCTCTTTCTTATCTTTTCCGTCAGCAGGCCTAATGTTTTTACCCGAAGCTACTAACTTGGCGATAGCTCTACGCTGTTTTCGATTTAGAGATTCAGCGTGATTGGCTTTGATGGTAGGGATGTCAGTGGGTTGCCATCCGTCTGCTACGTGACGATCTCTGACACTAATAGCGTCTTCTAGGCTCGAAAGTTGCATTTCTTTATTCTCTGGGGCGGCACCCAGTTTATCTGGTTTGAACTTGTAAACTGACATAATTTCACCATCAGGCCCCAAAGCACATACCCAACTAATGGTTCCGGTAGGAATTTGGCAATGATAGAAAAATGGGAGTTCTTTTTCGCGATTATATGATGCTTCTATTTCTGGGGTCTGAGCTAGAAAATTTTCAATAGCTCTGACATTTTGCTTACGAGCGGCTTTGGTGGTCATACGAACGAAGTGAGTACGAAGCGAGTACGAAATGGAAAATTAACTAAGCCAAGTTACTTTTATAACACCTCTTTTAGCGTTAATATTTTTCTGCTATACCTAGTCTCGGCTTCGGCTCGGCCTTGTGCGAAAACTTCCCTCTTCCTTTTCTTGGAAACAAAAGATGGTATTAGTGGAATATCTTTAAGAACTACTTCTACTATCATACTTTGCGGCCTAGCTTTGACCGCCGATCTAACGTGAGACATGATAAAAAGTGCGGCTAGCCTGGAAAAATAGGACCACGCGTTATTAATCTTTTCGTTGGCCGGAAAGCCACTAACGGCTAGAATCAGTAGGTCTTCATCAGGAATTTCGGGTCCCCAGGCGTCTGCTGGTAAATTTTTAACAAATCCTCCATCTACGTAATATTCCCCTAAAATTTTAACGGCCTTGAAAATACCAGGTAAACAGCAGCTGGCTCGGATAGCGTCTACTACCCTTACTTCGGGGTAACTGACGTGGTCAAAATAAACAGCCTCTAATCGATTCACATTGCTGGCGCAAACTTTCAGGTGAATTCCGGTAGCCTCATAATACTCCAGGAGCGTAGGAGAATTACCGTCAAAATAGGATAACAGTCTGGTAATAAAGGGAGCTAAACTTTTGGTCAAAGACCAAACGCCGTATTTGGCCATGACCATAGCGTAGTTTTTGGCTCCGCGGAGGGGCTCTTCAACCTCTATGGCTATTTCGTATATTTCTCTGGGATGCATCCCCAAGCCTAAAAGTACAGCTATTACGGACCCAATAGATGTCCCGGATATTCGTTGGGGGTCTACTAGGTCTAGGGAGTAGAAAAAGTCCAACGAACCTAAAATGGCCAGGCCCTTGGCTCCGCCACCTCCCAAGACTAGAGTGTGGTAGGTCATCGAGTGAGTGAGGGGTGACCGCTAGATAAAGGAGATTAGACTTTAGTAAAAGTTATGTTCTGAACTCTTATTGATTTTAAAGTTTTGTTCTTATGATACTCTAGATAGACTCGATAAGTGTTCCCCGAGCGAAGATAGCTATTGGGGAGTGGGAAAAAACTAGTGAGTGGGAAAACGACCTTTCGGTCAACCAAAGTGATTTCTAACCCTATAGAGTCCTTACTATTGGGGTCAGTGAGCAGCCTGAGAGACCCGAAAGCACCGGTAGACTCTTCCTGGGCTTGGTCTAGGTATAAATATCTGGCTTCTTTTTGCATCGAGTGACCGTAGGGAACGAGAATTTATTTCCTCACCGAATTTATGATAGTAGCGGACTCAATTGACTTTTTGATTTCCTTAATGGGGGTTGTGGACAACGCCCCTAGGGCGACCATCTGTTCTTGATTGGGTGAAATTTCCCAAGTGAAAAAGAGTATGTATGCTGGCGTTTTGGGTCCAAAAGTCTTGAATTCATCAACGTAGCCTTGATTGGCTGATCTTTTGAAAGGAGGTGTGTGGTGTTGAGCCCCGCTAATAGAGTGGTCCGGCCCATAATCAGATATGACTAGGACCACTTCTCCAGCTTGGGTTAGTCGGTTGACATCCCTCAATCTGGCCTCTGGATTAGGGTCGCCTCCCTTGGGGAAGTAAGCGAAATGAATGCTTTCTGACTCTAATCCTGGGGTTGTTTTTAGAATATTAACGCCTATTTTGGTATTAATAGACCTGGCCAACTGTCTCAGATACTCATCGGAGAAATGATCAATGGGAAGTAGGCCGGGTTTGAGATTTTTGGTTGGGGTGTGAGGTAGAGAAAGTTGACCTTTACCGGTTATGATTTTCATTTATCTTGGGATGGAAAAATGAAAAGGTAAAATGGCTTGATGGTATATCATCGAGTGACTTTATCATGGGTTGGTATGTCAAGTGTGAAATCTGTGGCCGAGAAAACAAATATGGAATTGGCTGTGGCTGTTATCTTTTGGAAACAAAGAAAATAGCCGAGGAAATGCAAGGTTGTGTTGTTTTAGAAAGTCATTTCATCGTTGATTCTTGGACTATTTATGGGTTGTACCAACAACTCCAAAAACCTAGCGGTGAGGTTGTGTATATAAAAATATCTCTCCAAGATGGTGCCGATGACAACAGGGAATATAGAAAAATAATCAAACTAACCGAGAGAGCGTTTTATTCATACATGAGTAAGGCTTGTAAACCTACCAAAGAAGAATGGGAAGAACTCGAAAACAAGAAATAGAGTGAAGAAAGTTTCGTCTTGGACGAAATAATATTAATATTCTTAGTTTTAGCCCCTCTTTGAGGAGCTTTTATTACTTTTTTATTATTCTACTAAACTTTTTAGGGGAGTAACCCAGAAAGAAATCCCACCGGCGCAACACTACGAAAAGTAGTTACGTGCGCTCCACTATAGTGGCTGAGTAGCTCTCCCATGTTTTGAGCCACTCCTGAACAGCTTGGACACTCCAAACGTCGCCCTTTAGCAAGGTGAACACGAGAGTGATACAAAAGTTCAGTTACGTCTTTAGAAACGTAAGAACAGTTTGGACACTCCAACGGGGCAGTCGAAGACCATTGCATAGGCGTCTTTCGCTTGGTTTGAGTTGGAGAAGAGTGAATACGTTCGTGTTGATCCATCTCTGAAATTGATCTTCCGATAAATGAGCATTTTGAACAACCGAATATAACTTCGTAAGTCATTTTTTCCTATAAGTATCTCGAGGGAATTTGAGCGAAGCGAAAATTTCCTCAGGCGAAAGTGGTGAAAAGAGGAATGATTTTTTCAATTTTTGTGAAATTGAGAAAAGTGAAAATTCGTTTTCGTTGTTGATAAATTAACGACTCTTGTTCTGTGAAAATGGAAAACATTCCAACAGGCCGCTGTCATATTCCTACACTCGAAATTAGCGAAAAGTTGTGGAGTGTCCTCCCTCGGAATGTCTCATGGAATGTATGCTGCCCGGGAACTATTGATGATCAACTCTTTATGACGAGATGGTTTTATTCCGATACTAAAACGTATCATTTAGGGTTTTATTGGTCTGGACGATTAAGAGAATCATGTATTCCTACCCCAGAAGAATGGCAAAAACTTCATTTGAAGATGCAAACTCTTCAATTACAATTTACGGGAGAACCATGTTATTAAATTAGTAAAGTTACTCTGAGAGTAAATAAAAACTGAAAATTAAAATCTCATTCTTATCAAAATAGAAATGCCAAAACACGAATGTCTTATCGAAATCACTATTCGACCCGAAGATTATATGCCTATTTTATGGCAACTCGGTCCTTCTCCCGTAGCCAGATCTTTTATGAAAGAAATGACTGTCCAGTTAATGGAAAAGATCAAACTCGGTCTAGAAGATGGCGGACGTGATCCTCGGGGTAATTGGTGTGGAGGTTCTTTCTTCAAAGGCGTCAAATGGGCTTGGTATGATATGAAAATTATCAACGAAGTAACCATTTCGTTGGAAACTACCACTGGTTTTAAACCTCCCGAAGAATGGGCCAGGAACATCACCAAAGATGGGTTGTTGAGAAACTGCGATGTCAGGATTCTCCATAGAAATGATTATGCAAACTATATTCACTATTTTATAGCTTCCAAAGGAGAAATTAGTGTACCTGACGATTGGAATGAAATTTATTATTGGTGTTGTGAAGTTAGGAACATAGACCCAGAAACTGATTGGATTCTTCCTAATTTGAGGAAGGGAATCGACCCTTTGGAGCCTACTAAAGAAGGAGTTATTCGTTTTAATGCTTTTTGTGAACAACATCATCTGGACTTTTGGCATTTGATGGAGTACGCTAATTTCTTCTATGATACGTTGTGGGACTGCTTGGAAGGTGAAACCAACCGTGGGGAGGAGTATGAAAAGTTGAAACAAGAAGGGAAAATACCGGAATGGTATCGCGATGGAAGAGGCGAACAAGATGATGAAGCTTGGGTTGGATATTCTCTCTTTCCATTCACAAGAAATAAATAAAGATTTGTATTACTCTAAGAGTAATTAAAAATATGTAATTTGTTACTCTGAGAGTAACTTTACTTTAGCCGGTTACCACCAACAAACCGTCCCGTCATCCAATATCACCCTAAACTCTCCAGGTGTACTATACCACTCTATCTCACCTAATTCCTTTACTTTTATGGGGTAAGCGTTAGCAGGCCGGCCTAGAAGGCTAGAGGAAACTAATACTCCATAAGTTTGGGGTTGGTCCAAAGGTCCAGCTAGATAACCCAGACTCTTGGCGATTTGTCTAACCACTTCTAATACTTCCAGGGAGTCAGAGCGAACTTCCATAATATCCTGGCTGATAGTACTAGGAATTCCAAAGCGATCTACGTAACCTCTGAGCAAAGCTATTCTAATTTCTCTAGATGAATTCATATAACTGGTTCCGGGTCGTTTGGGGTTAAGATAGGCCATATCTTTGGGGTCAAAAGGTAAATTGGTGGATCTGGAGAAATTAACGGGGAGAAAGTATCCTCCAAAGCAGTCTTTCCAGGCTTCTGATCTCGAATGGTAGGCTCCTGCGAGCATATCGACCTTAGTTCCCGGCTGAATAAAGTCTCTCAGCATTCTTTTGGCTAAATCTTTATCACTGACGACCTTGGTCGCGTAAACCTCCAAAGTACAACCTTCTATCCGAAATCCCTCGCCGTTAGATAGACAAGTAATAGTGGGAGGCTGCATCAGCATTAAACAAATCTTTTCTGAACCAGCTAGAGCATAAGAATCACCAAATGGAGCTTGGTAAACTTCGAATATGGTTTCTCGGACGATAGAACCTAATTTGGTAGGGGAACGATGGGTGCCATCCTCCCCCACTAACGCTGTTTCAAGAGTTATTTTAAAGGCTTTTTGATTTTTAGAATTTCCTAGCTTATAATTCTTTTCTAAGAGATCCATTACTATTTTTGTTGTAGTGAGAGACTTTTATTTTATTTTTTCGACCGAGGTGACTAGGTAAGTCCTATCCCTAAAAACAGCGTTGATAATCGGGGCTGAAAGATTCAACGAGAGGGCTAAATAAGTCGGTAGAAAATGATCGGGAACTACTTCCGGCAAATTAGTTTCGGGGTCTGTAACAACAGAATACTTACCGGGAAATGTTAGGGAATGGCGATAGTCGTCTGGACGCGTCTCTATTATCAGGGAACTGATTAGCGAGGTTAGGTTGGATCCTGAATTTAATAGCAGGTCAGAGGTGAAAAGTTGCTTTGATACTTTTCTGAGTAAATCTACTGGTAAAACCTTTTCCTCGTTACCCAAGTCGAAAATTCGTGTCGATAACGTTGGTAGCCACCCTAACGGAGCTTTCCGGAAATCTTTTATGATAGATTTAGGAATGGGTCTAGAAGGAATGCTAAAAGGTCCTAACATATTCTCCCGAGGAGTTCCTTTTTGAGCTAGTATGATTAGACGCCAATCTATCAGATCTTCTAAATTATTAAGGCTACGAGGATACCGTTCTGAATGAGTAAGGATGATTTCCAAAGTAGTTGTTATAGTTTCTCTAGTTATGATGGATCCACCATAAGAATATGCTAAAGCTAACTGATGACGATTTGGTTCTATGTTTAGGATGGGTACCGGAGGACGAAAGCGAATAAAAGTAATTAAGAGTTGAAGTTTTTCGTCCTAGACGAAAATGTAACCAAATCTATCAAAAATAAATCGGCCGTAATTAATCACCCACTATGGAAGCTCTTACGGTCAAGGAACTTCGAGAAATGGCTAAGGCCAAAAAAGTTAAAGGCTATTCCAAAATGAAAAAAGCCGAACTTATTTCAAGCCTCAAAAAACTGAAAAATGATACGGAAATTTCAAAAAAACCAGTCTCTAAAAGGAGAATGGGAAAGACAAAATGGACTTTCTTTTCTAACGCTATGGATGCAGGCGGATATTTACGTGGCCCCGGTCTAAGTATATTTATTGAAGAATTCGACTATCAAATTCAGAATGGACGAATATTTCGTATTTCTATTGAACATAAATCTATCATGATTGAAATTTATGCGTTTGATGACAAAGTTTTAATTGTTAACGGGCCCGTCATTTCTGTCTTTGATTATGATCCTTCTTTCCAAACAGAAGTAAAAAAGATGATCAAAATACTTGGAAGTGGCGCCAATAAAATAAAATTAAACAAATCTTATCAAGAGGGTAACGAAAAATACTTTCGAGGACTGTTGAAAGGTGTAGTAGGATAGTAGAGTTAAATATGGTTTTCGTCTAGGACGAAAATGTTTACAAACAGAATTAAAATTGTTCTTCTATGGCCCTCTCTTTACTTCTTTTTCCATTTTGTGTGCGCGTTTGGGACCACTTAGTGGACCTTACCTATATCTTTTTATTTACGCCAGAGAAATAAACTTGAAATTATCAATCACTTCTTTACATCCTCTAGCATTTTCATTTCCATCCCCTTCCTCGCCTTCGTCATCGACCTCATTAAACCAGTTAAAAAGGCCAACCTTTTTGGCTTCACTAAGAACCAAATCGGCCTCTTCCAACACTTCAATATTGAAATGTTTCACTAGCGAGAAAAACTCTAGCAGTTGTGCACCAGTAGTCTCTTGTTCGGGTTCTCCGGGGAGTAAACCGTATCTGAGAACTATTTCGTGACACCAGCCATCCCAAACCCAAGATAAGTAAATATCTGGGTCTTCGTCATTTTCGGGGTCTAGACAAATCCTCAGACCATTATCGTTTCCATTGACTTGGCTCCAAAATATTTTTCGGTCAACCCAATCTCCAGAAATAATAACTTTGTTGTCGAGTCCGCCAATGTTTTTGTCGTGAATAATTTTCATTTTCTTAAATTCTTAGAAAGAACTAAAAAGTTTAAAAAACGAATTTCGATTTTCAATTTTTGTTATTTTCCGAAAAAGTAAATTTATTTAAGTTGCTCTTTGAACAACTTTTTCAAATAATAACTTTAATTAAGGTATGAAACTAAACTTTGCCAAATATCTACGGAGCCTAATATAACGCAAATTATAGCCACATCAGGTGATCTTCTGTTATTGCCAAATTCATTAGCAAATGACATTCTATTAAAGAAAATGGTTCCTCGATACCTGGGTGACTTTCTTAGAATCTCAAAAGTAGGATATGGAGTGTCGTGTCTCCGAATGTCTTTGGGTTTAACAGATCCTATGACTAGGTCTTGACTAAAGTCCGTAGATCTAGACCTCCAGTCCGGAAGGATAGAAATAGACGACCCGTCAAAGGTAGAAAGTATCATAGCCATCTCTTCCATGATGGGATTTTGATATGGTGGGTTAGATATAATAAGTTCAAAATCATAGAGATTAGGTAACCTAAAAATGGATCCTAGTGACCCCATGGGGATTTCCAGGTCTTCAAACAGGCTGCACCAGTTCTCTAGAGTGTGATTGGGACCACCGGCAAAAGCTTCGAGAGTTTGATCTTCTAAATCGGAATTCACCACCCATTCGTAAATAGTATCCGCCGTTAGGCAGAGACTATGCTGAATAGTTGGCTCTCCGAAATAGGAGTAGCGCTGTTTTAAACTTTTAGAAGGTAGAGTAGCCGGATAAGAATGTATCATCGTTAGGGCTAATTTCTTCCACGATCGTTGCAAAGCGACGGCGGTTTTGGCTGAGATGGGCCCGGCCTCGTATTCGAGGTCCGTGATGAAAATATGAAAATCGATAGACTTGGCTATCAACGAGTTAGTATAGCCATCTTTGCCCAATCGCAAAGTATTATAGGCCAACACTTTAGGCTTAACGGCATGCCAATTTACTTTATCGTTACCAACTATCCTAATCACGGAAGTCGAGTAGGCTATCCAAAATTTTTTCCACTGAATTTCGAGGGTGGTCATCGAGCGAAGTGAGGGAAAGGAGAGCGAAAAACCAAACAGTAATGGAACAAAATAATCACTAGAATAATTTTTCTTTTTAAATTTTTTGAAAGGCAAGGTGATGGATCCAACAAAATATCGCCATATTTTCGGCGAGCCTAAAAAAGGTGTTCACTCTAAAAGATTGTTAGGTTTGGCTATTATCGACCTAGGTTTAACGGCTTTGGCAGCTTATATCATCGCTATGATATTAAAGGCTAACCCTTTGGTCGTGTTCGTTGGATTAATAATTCTAGGCATAGGCATTCATGGATTTTTTGGTGTGGATACCGAATTAAATAGGTGGTTGGGGTTGACTAAAAAAGAATGGGTCAAGAAATAATAAGGAAAAAGTGAAAAGGTAAATTAAATAATAATTTGTTTCACCTCGCTTCGCTCGATGTCCATAGATCTTAAACCGGCCACTCTGGGGGATAATTTTGTGGGAAGAAGAATCAAAACTAAAAATTTTGAGGTTCCCATTGGAATTAAAGATTCAACCATAATTTTTAATCCAAAAGGAGAGCAGAAGACTTATTTGAACTTTCTGACTCGAGTGTTAGCCGAATTTGATAATTTCCCTCGAACTAGAGACGACCTCGAAGAGGACGATGATTTCGGAGAAGAGTTTGATACCATAGAAACGCCGCTTCCTGATATCGTTTATAATATTCCTCTGGAGAGGTTTTTGGCTACTCGTCGTTGGTTGCTGAAGACAAAAGCTTTGGAACACATGAACATGAAAATCAAAATACCTGGATCCAAAATTCTTCTTGTTGATGTGGCTGTGGACGATGACGCAGATGATAGATATGTCGTTAATTGGCGCGAACGCACAATAACGGTGGGGGAGTTGGTTTGGCTGTATATTATGGCGTGCCAGGGCTCAATGAGAAAAGATGGTGATGTTTTACAAACTTGTGAAGAGTATAGTTTGGTTGTCAACTTTTACGAAAAGGGAATAGAGTGTGATTTGTGGATGAATTAAATAATTAGTTTATGATTTCTCTTTGAGAAATCTTTAATATTAGCTTAATCCAGTTTAAGAAAGCGCCAATGACCTTGCCTACGACCACAAGACCGAACTATGACGTCAATCCAATCGTCAGTCTCTTCGTAAATTTCACCGATGATAATTTCGCTGGCCATGATAGGATCTTCGGCTTCAATCATTTTCTCGCCGGTTCTTTCATCCTGAAAACGTTTTACGTTCTTCAACGGAGGCAAATAATTCTCTTTTGGAGAAGCTAATGCCAATAGTCTTCGAACTGGCGATGTTTCGCCCGCTTTTTGGTAAAAGCAATTTCCGGTTTCGAATGTGTCACCAACTCTATTCTTTGGAGTAATAGTGATGTGACTGTACCAAATCTTTCCATCTCTGCCAGGAATTTCAGCTATTCCCTCGATTTTGATATTGTGAATATCACAAGTTTGATGAAAGAGAAAAGTGGGTTTGGTCATAAAGGAACGATACTGGAGCGAAAGAGAGGGAAAGGAAATTGTGTTTTTCATTTTTTAATTTGGTTGTTGTTCTTTGAACAACTTTATTTCCTTATTATTCACGTTCGGGAAGCAGGCCTCTTCGTTCCATATCTTCATAATCTTCAATATCTAATTCATCCACAACGTCTTCTAAGTTGAGAATGGCCATTCCTTTTTGGACTGCTAGTTTTTCTAACCTTTTCTTTCTAATTCCACCTTCATACAAAGATTTTATGTTACTAATATCTTCCCTGAAGGAGAGAATTCCACCAATGCACACCAATTCTTTCGTCAAACCAATTTCAAAGAATCGGAAAACTAATCCCGTTCTTCCATGGACGTACGTCCTATCTGAAACTTTTTTCAGACACAACTTTTTGATTGTGAGTTCATTATTCGCTTTCTTTTCAGCCAGAAAAGCCAGTTCTTTTTCCGTAGAAAGATATTTGGCTTGGAGCAATTTCCCCGAAAGCACAGAACCGGAAAGAGCACCTCTCCCAATCTCAATCACGTAATCTTTCCATTGAATTTCATCTTTTTGTTTAGCGATGGTAAAGTTCAATGCTTGAATTTCAGCTTTTTGAGCATCAATTATGTTTTTCAACTCAGTGATCAAATCAAGCGACGAAGAGACAAGTTTTTCGGTTTGTGACATTAGTGCGAAAATCATTAAAAATGAAAATCGTTTTTCAATTTTTGGAATTTCTCTTTGAGAAAAAATTTTATAGGCTAGCCGCAAGCATAATTCTGAATTTAGAAAAAGTGTGGGTAGGTACCCACGCTAAAACCAAAAAGTAGGGACTTGAAAGGTTGCTGGGGTGCTTGCGGCCGCAAGCATAATTTCGACCCTCGTGGGATGAGGGCGGCCGCAAGCACGCCAGTAAAAGGTCAAGTCAAGATCTCCTCAAAAAACACTACGTTTGAATTTTTTGGACCTGACAGATTTTTTCAAGTTTAGAAATCATGACCCAAATTTACCTCCTAACTTTTTAATTTCTCAGAGAGAAATTTACACGTACTCCGACCCTCACTTACGCCTCACTGCCCTCCATGTGCCTTCCAATACACCGGCGTCATATAATCTCCATAACCTTTTTTCAGTATGGAATCGTAATTTCGAGGGCCTCTCAACACTAATTTCCCCAATCTATAATTTTTCAACGGAAAGACGTCAGTCAACTTAAGTCCGAATTTTTGATCCGACCATCTAGCTCTATTGGCTTGTTCAGAAAAGACTAATAACTCTACTTTAGGGTCGTATTCTACCTCAAAAAGATCAATATACGGATATTCTGCGTTTATGGAATTAACTCTCCAAATGTGATCTCTGTAGTCTAGAACCAGTCCTAAATGGGTTAAATTGATGGTTTTTAGCTTTTCTAGCTCTGAAGACTCTATACAAAGATCTGCGTCGTCATCCCATAAAATTATAGCCTTTTCCCTCACGGCGCCCAACAAAGTACCAAAGCCGATAAAGTAAATGATGGAATTTTTTCTCATAACTGTGTCTAGCTTTTCCATCATATCGTAAAGTTTGGCATGTATTTTAGGGTCTACTAGAACTTTTTTATCAGATTTAGTCTTTTTGGCTTTTAGGGAAAGCACCCCAAAAACTAAAACACCCAAAGCTAGGAAAAGTAAGATGGGTTGGGTAATGACCATTTTTCCAACTTTGTAATTTCGTTAAAATTGAAAAATGATTTTCGTTTTTCGAAACTTTTGTCTTTTGATAAGAATGTTTTTCGAACTATTTTACGAATACTTTTTTGGACCCCTAATTTCAGCGTTGATAATGACTTTATTTTTGGTGGTTACCCATCAAGCTAATAAATTTATATCTTTTGTCGAACGATTCTTGGAGCACCGAAAACAACGATTGGAGCATGAAGCCAAATGGAAAAGAGTGCAGGCCATCATCGATTGGCTTCCCGAGGATAAACATTAAATTGGAAATAAACTATAATCTCTCTATGAGAAATTAAAAATAACTCTGCTCATCCCGAAATTAACCACCATATTCCATCAATGTACAAATATCCTATCGTATTTCCCTCGACATTACCTTCTCGAATTAATTCTTTTGCTTGTTCGTTCGACATGGACTCGGAGATTTGTTGATAATCAAGTTGAGTCTTCGTTCCTTCGTCTAACATGGCTTCTATATCATTATCGAAAGAGGCATTCTCATAAACACAAGCATAAAAACCATTAGAAACGCTTCCTTCTTCATCAATTAACCTGTATTCATAAACTCTTCCATAATGATCAGTGTGAGTGGAATAGAACGGATGAGTTCGAAGAATAATTCTTCCTTTTGGCGTTCTCCATGCTAATGGCCGACCGTTATAATCGGAACGAATAGTCAAACTCTTTAGAAAATTAGTCATAAACGCAACTATAGGCTCTTGAGAGTTAATTCTCAGACCCAAAGATAGACCATAATCTATGCCGTCTCCTTGTTGATAGATTTGGTCAATCAGATCCATTTATATCATTTCCCATGTTTTTAGTCTCTCCCAGAGAGACTTTTCCTCTATTTACTTTCGGAAGGCTTGAATAATCTTCTTAAATAGTTCGGTGATCTTTTCTTGCACCCGCGGCTCATCCTTAAAATTCTCTTTGGTCCTGAGGTGATAACAAGGCACCATTAAATTTTTCAACATGATCATGCTTTCCGTAACGTCTCCCAAACCAGCACCATTAGTAATTTCTGACCCAGATAAGCTTAGGTCTACATCAGCATTGAAAAACAAATCGTGTTGATTTTTTAGTTGGATTTGATACTCTGAGGATATTCCCTCTTCCCCCTTTCGCCCCCTTCGCTTCACCCTAGATTGACATTCATCTACTGTCGGATCTAACAACACAAACAAATCGGGAGTTACGGGTAGTAACAAATCCCACATATCGCACCACTTTAGATAAAGATCCCACTCCATTTTATTGATTTTGCCATCCAAGAACAACATTTTCATAAATATTTTATCATCCCAGGGGCTACGTTCCATTAAGATAACATCGGCTGAAGTATTTTCTTCTAGAACTTGTCTAATGGTCATTATTCTGGATCGGAACGCTTCAGTTTGGAATGTATACCCCCACCGTGATGAATCTCCGTAAAAAGAAGTGAGCAATCCAGACTCTTCCCAACCTTTGACAGGTTCGGGAACCACCGCTACTTTTAGCCCTTCATGTACTAAACGAACACCCAAAAGGGCTATCAAAGTAGTCTTTCCGGCACCTATGATGCCAGATATAACAATAACCAGAGGTTT
>Ga0105249_10000260_pt1 | contig 56563 bp, 39 predicted proteins | sample KBSS44metaG_FD_81522 | JGI IMG/M metagenome (GOLD analysis project Ga0105249, IMG submission 81522) | Switchgrass rhizosphere microbial communities from Kellogg Biological Station, Michigan, USA - KBS S4-4 metaG | ecosystem: Host-associated > Plants > Roots > Rhizosphere > Soil | place... | reverse complement strand
GCCGCCTTTTCCGAGCAGTCGAACTTTGCCGCGCGGGGCGTGAGCGAGAGTGGCCTTGCTGCGTTTGCGACCTTACTCGCCATGCATCGTGTTGCGGTGGATGCTGCGCAACTTCGTCACGAACTCGGCCATGAGCAGGATATTTCTGCCGATGATCTCTTGCGTCTGGCAAAGCGCCAGGACGGGGTACGTGCCAAGCGTGTGATGAGCGACTGGGAAGCGGTGGGCCGCGTTCCTTTGCCGGCGCTTGCCAATGGGCCTGACGGATGGTTTTTGCTGGGGCGGGTCAGTGGCGAAGAAGCGCTGATCCAGCGACCCGGGGGCCAGATCGAACAGATGACCCGCGAGCGGCTGGAAGCGCTCTGGTCGGGCGAGCTGATATTGATCACCACCCGCGAAGGCGTTGCGGGCGCCGCCGGCAAGTTCGACGTGACCTGGTTCATTCCGCAGGTCGTCAAATATCGTCGCCTGATCGGCGAGGTGCTGGTGATCACGCTGCTGATCAACCTGCTAGGACTGGCGGCGCCCTTGTTCTTCCAGAACGTCATCGACAAGGTGCTGGTCCATAATACGCTGGCAACCCTCAAGGTGCTCGCTATCGGGTTCATCGCGGTGTCGCTGTGGGAGGTTGCGTTCGGCTTCCTGCGCACGCGGATTTATTCCGAGACCTGCCAGAAGATCGACGTCGAGCTGGGTGCCAAGCTGTTCCGCCATCTGCTCGGCCTGCCGCTGGCCTATTTTGCTGCGCGGCGTGTCGGCGACACCGCTATGCGGGTCCGCCAGCTCGAGACGGTGCGCGAATTCTTGACCAACGCCTCGCTCTCGGTGCTGATCGATCCTGCGTTCGCGATCGTGTTCGTCTTCGCGATGTGGATCTACTCGCCGTCCTTGCTGTGGATCGTGCTGCTGACACTGCCGGCCTATGTCGTCGTGTCGGCGTTGTTCACCCGGCCTTTGCGCGCCCGGCTCGACGAGAAGTTCGAGCGCGGTGCCGCCAACAACGCGCTTTTAATCGAGAGCATCGGCGGCATCCAGACGGTCAAGGCCAGTGCAGTTGAGCCGCAATGGCAAGACCGGTGGGAAAAGCAGCTGGCGGGCTACAGCGCCGCCAGCCAGAAAGTGATCAACCTCGGCAATGCCGGATCGCAGCTGATCCAGCTGATCTCCAAGGTGAGCCTGGGCGCGATCCTCTATTTTGGAGCAGAAGCCGTGATCGCGGGCGAACTTAGCGTCGGCGGTTTGGTCGCGTTCAACATGTTCGCGCAGCGTGTGTCAGCGCCGGTGTTGCGCATGGCGCAGCTGTGGCAGGACTTCCAGCAGGTCCGCATCGCGATCGAACGATTAGGCGACGTGCTCAACCAGCCGGTCGAGCCAGGAGCCGGCAGCCGCACCGCGCTGCCTGCCATCAAAGGCGCGATCCGGTTCGAGGGCGTGCGGTTCCGCTATGGTCTCGACGGCCCCTGGACCCTCGACGATATCAGCATCGATCTCCAGCCAGGCGCGACACTCGGCATTGTCGGCTCCTCGGGCTCGGGTAAGTCGACGCTGACCAAGCTTCTTCAAAGGCTCTATACTCCGGACGCTGGGCGCATCACCATCGACGGGGTCGACATTGCCCAGATCGATCCGGCGTGGCTACGCCGCCAGATCGGCGTGGTGCTGCAGGAGAACCTGCTGTTCAACCGCTCGATCCGCGAGAATATCGCGCTTGCCCATCCCGCCATGCCGATCGAGCAGGTGATGGCGGCGGCAGAACTTGCTGGCGCGCATGAGTTCATCGTCGGCCTGCCGCAAGCTTATGACACGCTGGTCGAAGAACGCGGCACCAACCTGTCCGGTGGCCAGCGCCAGCGCATCGCGATCGCCCGTGCGCTGGTGACGAGTCCGCGCATCCTTATCCTTGATGAAGCAACCTCTGCGCTCGATGCCGAAAGCGAAGAGATCGTCCACAAGAACCTCAAGATGATGGCACGCGGCCGGACCGTATTGGTGATTGCGCATCGCCTCTCCGCGGTGCGCCAGTGCCAGCGCATCATTGCGCTGGAGCAAGGCCGGATCATCGAGAGCGGAAGCCATGACGAGTTGCTCAAAGCAAATGGCCGCTATGCCGATCTTCATCGCCGCCAGATGGGTGTGGCCGGTATGACGGAGCAAGTGGCATGAACGCGATCACGCGGCATTGGGACGTCGCCAAACAGGCGCTGGCGGACGACAAGGAGCGCACCAAGGGGCTGATGATCTCAAGCGAGGTCACGTTCCTGCCGGCGGCGCTGGAGATCGTTGAACAACCCGTATCGCCGGGCGGTCGCCTAACCGCTTATCTGCTGGCGGCAGGGCTGCTGTTCACCCTTGCTTGGCTGATATTTGGCAAGGTCGATGTGGTGGCGTCGGCCCCCGGCAAGCTGATCCCGGCCGACAACGTCAAGCTGGTCCAGCCGGCCGAAGCGGGCATCGTGCGCGCGATCCTGGTCAGGGATGGCCAGCATGTGAAGAAAGGCCAGGCGCTGGTCACGCTCGATCCGACCGTATCGACGGCCGAAGCGGTGCAGGCACGCGAAGCGCTGACCACCGCCTCGCTCGATGCGGCACGGGCACGCGCGATCCTGTCGGCACTCGATGGCCGCGGTCTTACGTTCGCAGCGCCCGAAGGCACACCTGCCACTGTCATCGACACCCAGCGCAAGCTTGCCGCGGCCGAATATGCCCAGATTGCCGCCAACGGCGCGGGCAACGGCTCGGACGCGCGTGCGGCAATGGCGGCGCGCAACGAAGCACGCATCCAGGCCGCCAAGCTCGCCGAGACGCTGCCGCTGCTCGACGAGCAGATCGCCGCCAACGAGCAGCTGCTCGCCAAAGGCTATGTGTCGAAGCTCAAGGTGATCGAGATGCGCCGCCAGCGGCTGGCGACAGCCCGTGACCGCGAGGCAGCATTCGAAACCGCGAGCAAGGCCGAAGCGCAGATGGCGAGCGCGGGCAGCAATGCCAGCGAAAGCCGCGCAGAGGCGCGAGCGCGCATCCTCAACGATCTTGCCAAAGCAGAGGCCGAGGCCAATCTGCGCCGTGAAGAGCTGACCAAGGCGACCCAGCGGTCGAGCTTGCAGACGCTGACCGCGCCCACCGACGGCATAGTGGCGCAGCTGGCGGTGCACACGATAGGCGGGGTGGTCGAAGCCGCCAAGCCGATCATGGTGATCGTGCCCAAGGGCGGCACGCTGGTCGTTGAGGTCAAGCTGCTCAACAAAGATATGGGGTTCGTGCGGCAAGGCCAGCCGGTCGCGCTCAAGCTCGAGGCGTTCCCGTTCACCCGGTTTGGCACCGTGCGGGGGCATGTCGAGAGCATCAGCTCGGACGCGGTCGAGGATGAGAAGCTGGGGCTGGTTTACTCAGTGCGCATTACGGTTGATCGCGCGTTCATCGATCGTGGTGACAGCAAGGTAAGTCTCTCGCCTGGTATGTCGGCCACCGCTGATATCCGGACCGGGCAGCGCAGCATCATGAGCTATCTGATGAGCCCGATCGATCAGGCAAGGCTAGAAGCAGGGAGAGAGCGGTGAAGTTCTCGATCCACCGACGCTTCGTTTGTCCCTTTGGGTGCTGCTTGAAATTGATTGGCTACAATAGGTCCAAGATTAATGACGCCATGAAGAAATTGGTAATTTCATTAGTCTTATTAGTAACTTTTTCGATAATCTTTCTTAGTATTTACCTAAATTCGCTTTATGGATTCAAATATTTTCTAGACATATGATTGAAAAAGTAATGTCAACAAGCCAAATGTGGCTTGAAAACAAAGGATGGATCTGATGGCGACATCTTTGCATTTGCAATCTGTAACAGACGGACGTTATCTTCGGAACCAATCAAACGGGGTCGTCTATATTGCTGGTACTGTATTGTTGCCGGGATGTGCGGCTGCAAAGGGGACTCGTGGCGATCTGCACATTGCTATCATTGACGTCTGCGCTGATCGCCAAGCCGATCCTGTCGATAGGTAGGTCAGATGATCGGCACACTACCCGACGTACCTGCTACGTCTGAGCAAACGAGGCTTGGAGAAAGTTATGACAAGGGCTTTTTCCGCGAAGCGAGTGGCAATTATTCTATTTGCTTTGGCGGTTGTTGCAGCAGGGTCGTGGCTAACGCTTCGCTGGATCCATATTCGTAATATCCCTCAGGAATTCCAAGCAGTTGGAAGATTCTATCAATATTGCGAGCCAAAGGTAAAAAACGTAAATTTGATATTTATCTCACCAATTGCGAACGAAAGCAAATATCAGAAGTACGCCAGAACAGTTATCTTTCCAGAAATAGTCAGCCACATGCAAAAAATTCGTAGGTATAATATCACGGTTTCGAGCGAAATAAGTAAAAACCTGATCTGTGGTAATGTTTCTGGATCGAAAAATCATAAAAAACATACAATAGCGATCAGCTTTATAAATCATAACGATAAACGAGTTGAAGGCGGTTATATAAACTCTCTTAATTTTACCGATCGCTTGGATAGAAATATCTGCCCTGGCGACCCACAGAAAGTGGACCTGACTGGGATGTTATCATATGGGTTCGAAGTGCTTGAGTTAAATGAACTGCCAAGTGATAATACTACTTTGACAGAAGACTATGTTGGAAAAATATCGTCTTGGGTGGATTTAGAAGTAGATCTGCTGTCAAGCGGATGTCCAACAAATAGAACGACAATCCGTATTGAAAATGCCGATCCAAATCAAAGAGGTAAATAATGCCAAACAAACCCACCACTGCTGAATTATTTGATCCAAGTGTGGGTATTGCTGGAACCCAAGGTACGATAACGGCCTCAATCTTTCGAGGTGAAAACCCGTCAAAACCTAGTTCAAGTATTACACCTTTTCCCATACCTGGGACGACGAAAGATTATTACTTCAATCTGGGACAAGGATCTTTTGTTGCATCTACCACAGATGCGCGCCTGGATACCCCAATCGCAAATGCAATAGCGGAAATAAATAGCTATATTGCGGCAAATATATCTTTGGAGGTAAATAATAATCAGAGTGCTCAGATAACATACCATTCATTTTCCAATAGCACATCGGTAATGGGTGTTACGCCCGATCAAAGCTATTTCTCCGGCCAAACCGGAAATTTTGCTCAGGTATGGCAAAATGCGGGATTAATGGAATCTCAAGTTAAATCTACGCCAGCAGCCCTGGAGGCGTGGAGTGCACTCCACGAAACCTTGCATGCTCTTGGCGCAAGATCAGAGCAGTCCGTAAGCGGGTTAAACGTTGACCATAACCTGTCAGTCATGGCCTATGGTCAACCACTCGAAAATCAAAGCTGGACATCTGTTTCGGTCTTTACAGGCATAATCCCCGTAGAGCCGGTAACCAGGCTGCAGCTGTATGACATCTGGGATCTGCAGCAGCGCTACGGCGCAAACTTCAGTACAAGAAATCTCAATTCCAATTACGACAGAGCGTGGATCGAGAGCCACGGCGATTTCATTTCGATCTGGGACGGGGGCGGCTCAGACACGTTGGACGCCAGCGGTTATCAGTCGTCAGCAATTCTGGATCTCAGACAAGGAGAGTTTAGCTCGATTGGAGATCGGGGATTTTTCGATTTTTCCTCCAATTTGAGTCGGCCAAAGCAGAACGTCTCGATTGCTTGGGGTGCCGTGATCGAAAAGGCCAATGGCACTCTCAAGTCAGACGTGATCATCGGCAACGCCGTCGCAAATACGCTGTCCGGAGGCGAAGGTGACGATGCCATATTCGGTGGTACGGAGGCGTATAGCAAGGAGCGAGAAGGCGCGCTGGCCCGGATAGGGGCTAGCGCCACTCAAGTTGAATCCGGGGGTTTGGAAGGCGGAACCAAACGGATTAGCGGCGAAGATTGGGAATATGTGGCCAATAATGGTCCTAAACCGAGTGCTGCAGCAGATACCGACACAATCCATGGAGATGCCGGAAACGACGGGATTTACGGTGGTGCGGGTAACGACAGTCTGTACGGAGATTCGGGTGACGACCTCCTTGTAGGAGGTGATGGCGCTGATTTCCTGGACGGCGGCACGGGCAAGGACGTCATTGTCGCCGGCGGCGGCGACTCTGTCGCGCGTGGTGATGTAGAAGACTCAATCTATTATAAATCGTACGATCCCAGCAACATCGGCTTGAACAAGCTCGGTTTCGGTATTCGCAGCGTGGACGTCAACGACAGTCAGGATTGGCTCACGCAGATCGGCGTCATGCGAAGCAGTGTTGCCGATTTCGTCGGATCGATGGGCGAGCATTATCATCTGATAAATGGCGACACCGGTCTGTCCATTACGATGAAAAGTGGTGATGTCATCACTATTCCGCAATGGGCAGAGGGAGAATATGGTATATATCTAGAAACGACGCGCAACCGCGTCGCGCCATCGGCATTCGAACAGGTTATAGGTTATGTAGGCGGCGTTGCTTACGCTGGTCTACAGCTCGCAACAAACTTCTTTGTTGGCGGTACCAATTGGATCGCGAGTTTTAAAGATCCGATCTGGCCGAATGGTGGCTTAGGCAGGTACTCGCTAACCCAACTAAGTGATTGGCTAGGCACATCATCGCCGCCCGGGCGAACCAATAATATCTACGGAACACCGGGTAATGATGCTCTAACAGGTCATCTAAGCGACGATCGTTTGCTTGGTTCATTGGGCGATGATGTTCTCAACGGTCTCTACGGCGACGATTATGTTTTCGGAGACCAGGGTAGCGATGTGCTCGATGGCGGCCCTGGAGCGGATCGCGTCGAAGGCGGCGACGGGGATGATACGCTCACCGGAGGGGCTGGGAACGACGTCATCATAGGCGGCGCTGGCAAGGATGTCATTCTCCTCAAATCCGGCGATGGAATCGATCAGATCAATAGTGATTTAAGCGATATCATCAGGTTCGACGGATCCGTATCGTCAACCAGCGCTGTCATACGCGGTGGCGGCGCGGCACTGCCGACGGCTGAATATGGCAGCGTCTCGTCCCGCGATCTTTTGATCCAGTATGGCAGTGACAGTGTAACGATCAGCAACGGGAGCTTCGGATCCCTCGAATTCGCGGACGGGACCGTAAAGACGGCGGCATCATTGGCCAAAGCCGCTATCGCAGGCAGCACCACGTCGGGAAACGACGCTGTGTTGGGGAGCGCGCTCGCCGACCGCATCACCGGCTCCACAGGCAATGATTACCTGAACGGATTGGGCGGAAATGATCGCTATTATTTCGGGCGCGGCGACGGCCAGGACAGAGTCGAAGACCATGATGTCGTAAATGGCGACAGTTTGGCCGACGTGCTGGTCTTTGGTGCGACGATAGCACCGACCGACATCATCGTCTCCTCCTCGCTCATAGCGACCGGCAGCAGGGCCGGCGAACGCTTGATCCGTCTGGCGATTAGCGGGACCAGCGACTGGGTAGAGTTTCCCGTCACCGATATCGAAGAGGTTCGATTTCAGGACGGCACGAGCTGGACCGACTTGCAAAGCAAGGCTTACCAATCCCTCTCGACTTCAGGCAACGACACGATCGTCATGGGCAAGCGATTGGCTTCGTTCAGGCCGGGGGCCGGTAACGATGTCATCAAAGCCGGTACGGGACCAGCGAATATCAAATTCGGCTATGGTTCGGGAACGGATCGGATCGAGCTTACCGATGGCATGAAGTTCGGCACAATCTCGGTGTCACCCAGTTCCAGCGTTGAATTCGATAGCGGCATCGGCATCGGCGATCTTCGCCTGGCGCGGCTCGGCGACGGCTTCTCGGCGACGCTAGACGGAACCAGTGATCATGTCGATGTCGTTCGGACGTACAGCTCGACGCTCCAGCCAAACTGGCGCGAGACTGACATCGCCTTTAAAATTCCGGGCGATCTCCTGTATTCCAAGACGCTTGAGCAAATCGCCGACTACGATACCGTCGCTGCGCAGCATTTGGTCGGTACGTCGGCTGCTAATGCGATTGCGGGAGGTGCGCTCGGCGACCGCATATCAGGTGGGACCGGCAACGATACTCTTACGGGCAATGACGGCAACGATCTACTATTCGGCGGTGTCGGCAATGATTCCCTGATCGGCGGCAATGGCCGCGATTTGCTTTTTGGTGAAACCGGTGACGATGTTCTTGACGGCGGCGCTGATGACGATGAGCTTTTTTCCGGCGCGGGCGTGGATACGTTGTCCGGGGGAGCCGGTAATGACATTCTTCACGGAAATGGCGCGGGCACACTGACCGGAGGCGTCGGTTCGGATACGATCATCAGTGGTCTTGGCGACAAGATCCAATTCAACATCGGCGATGGCGCAGACACACTTCAGTCGCTCTCAAATCCCCAAGGTAGCTTTGACGGCTCGACTGTCCTTAAGCGCAGCGAAATCGTATTGGGCACGGGTATTACCACTGCTTCGACAACATTGACGCTGCAAGGCTGGAGCGTGTTCGTCAATATCAATGGGTCCACGACCGACACGATCAAGCTCGACCATCTTCTTCAAGGCCGCAATGTGCCGTCGATCCGCTTTCAAGACGGCACGTTGTGGACCGAGAAAGATATTTACCAGCGGCTTTTCAGTCCGAATACCGGCAACGATACACCTGCAGGTGTCGGCTCCGTCGAACCCGATTGGAGCGGTCGTACGATAAAATATGTTTACGGGGGGCTCGGCAACGACACATTGCAGAAGCCGACTGGAGCCGACGAGGTCGATTATGTTTTCGCGCCCGGCGATGGCAACGACACTATCACGGGCCGCGGCGACAATCTGATCCTAGATGGTTTTGATCCCGATGCTTTGCGTATTCAGCGCGCAGGCACAGCAATGCAGGATTTTATCCTGAGCTTTGTTGGATCAACTGATACGCTCAGGATCAATTCCCAAGAGATTGGTACTAATACCAATCAGGTTGCAAATTATGTGTACATGAACGGTACGCAGCTCGCCGCAAGCGATCTGCGCGCCCTTGCGATCAGCCAGACGACCACAACCGGCAACGACACAATCTATGGCTTCGATGGTCCTGGTGGCGTGGTGGATATTGGTTTTCCTGGTTATCCGACTTACCTATCGCTTGCTGGAAATGATGCCATCAAAGGCGGCCTCGGCAATGACCTGATGATCGGCGGGTCGGGCGACGATACTTATGTCGTTGCTGCCGGAGATGGGGTGGACACAATCCGCGATCTTGCGCTTGGTAGCGGTGGATCGTCCAATGGATATGACGTGCTGCGGTTTGGGCAGCAAAGTACGATCGCGACATTTGCCAGGAGTACGACGGACGCGAACGATCTCGTCATCAAGTTCAACGCGTCGACGGATCAGGTTACGGTAGACGACTATTTCACCGCAGGGCAGATCGAAGAGATCGAGTTTGCGGATGGCGTCGTTCTAACACCGCAAGAGATGGCCCAGCTCGCCATTGTCGGGTCGGCTACGGCCACTGCCGACATTATCAAGGGCACAGCCGATCCTGACACCATGAAGGGCGCAGTCGGTAACGATACGTTGGACGGCTTTGGCGGCGCGGACTGCTATCTCTATAACTTAGGTGACGGCAGCGATACGATCAGTGACACTGGCACAGCAGAAAGCAACACGTTCGTTCTCGGCGCGGGCATCACATTCGCGTCGCTTGGGCTGAGCAAATCCGGGAATGATCTCAAGATAAAATTCAACGCGACCGATATTGTAACAGTCACAGGTCAGTTCGCCGGGAGTGCCAATCCTCCAATCGGCCAATTTGTATTTGCGGACGGTTCGCGGAAAACTGCAGCCGAGATTGCCCAGGCAGCTCTCGATCAGGCTGCAACGAGCGGTAACGACACCATTACGGGATTTGGGTCGAACGACCGTGTATCGGGTGCAGCCGGTAACGATTCTCTTATAGGTGGGGCAGGTAACGACACGCTGACAGGCGGGATCGGGAACGATACGATGGACGGCGGCGTCGGTGCTGACACCTATGCCATTGCTCGTGGTGATGGCGTAGATCGCATCGCCAGCACCGGCGATGCGTCGGCGCTCGATAGCGTAACCTTTGATGCTACGATAGCATCGCGCGACGTGCAGTTCGTCCGAACGCCCTCCACATCTCCGGATCTTGTCATCAACGTTCGCGGCACAGCGCAATCGATTACCGTTGCTAATTATTTTGGCGGCACCGCCGTTGCGACCTTCGCATTCGCAGACGGAACCACTTTCACGTCTGCGGACGTGACAGCGGCGCTTGCTAATGCAGCACCCACGCTCACCACTCAGGCGTGGCGAGTAGAAATCGGAGAAGGCAATTCAACGCGCTTCGGCGTTCCAACAGGGCTCTTTGCGGATGACGCTGATGTCGCAGCACTTACCTATCGCGCAACATTGTCTGATGGCTCACCGCTACCAAGCTGGCTGACGTTTGATGGACGGGTTTTTCAAGCGAATGCTAACGATACCAATGTCGGAACGTGGAGTTTGACGCTCACTGCCACAGACCGGTTCGGTGCAAGCGTCGACCGCAATGTGAAGCTCGATCTGGTCAACTCGACGGAAGCTCCAGCAGCGACGGCTTCGCTCCCGACGCAAACCGCGCCGATTGGCAGCGCATTTAGCTACTCCCTCCCGGCCGGGCTATTTACCGATCAAGACACGCTCTACTTGACCACAGCGACTCCTGTGGCCGGAAACTATGCGACCGCACACGGCAGCATCGTTGTTCAGACGACAGGCGCTTACACTTATACGCCCACAGGCGGATATACGGGTGCCGACTCGGCTTACATACCGTTCAATATCGGCACGTCAAAACCGCTTGAGCGCTCGTTTGGGTTTACCAGCGCCGGTACGACGCTATCGGGCAACCTTCCTGCCAATCTCGCACCCGTCAAAGATGTTGTGACATTGTCTGCCCGCTTGGCGAACGGAGCAGCACTCCCGTCCTGGCTGAGCTTTAACGGCACTACGTTCAGCGGAACGCCTGCAAGCGGCAACGCCGGTCCGCTTGCCATTCAGGTCATTGCAACGGACGCATCCGGATTGGCGACTATCGTTCCATTTGCGATCAAGGTAGGCACCGTAAACAGCGCACCAACGTCCACCGCTTTGGGCACGATACATGCTACGGAAGATTTGCCGTTCTACTTGGCCGTTCCTGCCACCACGTTTGCCGATAGCAATGCCAATGACAGGCTGACTCTATCGGCAACGAAGTCTGATGGTAGCGCCCTGCCATCCTGGCTGACCTTTGATGGAGTCGCTTTTAGCGGTACCCCGGATAATGGCACAGTCGGCATATTATCCGTTAAGGTGACCGCTACCGATATCTTCGGAACGACGTCGAATAGCACGCTTACGCTGATAGTTGACAATGTGAACGATGCCCCTGCTGCAGGCAGCGCGTTCGTCGACCAATTGGCGACGCAAGGACAGCCTTTCAGCTATACGGTAGCGGCAGGAAGTTTTATCGATCCGGACGTTGGCGACACGTTGTCCATAACGGCGACGCAATCAACGGGCGATCCTTTGCCATCTTGGCTAAGCTTTTCAGGAGGCACATTATCTGGGACGCCTGGGCCAACGGATCCAGGAATCTATCGCATTCGCCTCACTGCAACCGATGCGGGAGGCCTGGCGACATATCAGGACATCACGCTTGGCGTCGTCGATGTGAACGATGCACCTACCGTGATACAATCGCTAACCATGATATCGGCTCCCGCCAACATGCAGACCGATTTTCACGTTCCAGCGGGACTGTTCGCGGACAGTGACGATCCTAGCTATAGCGTGTCAGTCACTCTTTCCGATGGGTCTTCTCTGCCCAGCTGGATTACACTCGACGCGGATGGTGAGACGCTTCACATTTTGCCCATCGGCCCGCTTCAACTCTCAGGCAAAGACAGTGCAGCTGCTCTCACAAATCTCAAGGTTACGGCGAAAGACACGCGTGGCGCCACTGTGTCGACCATTCTGCCAGTGCAGGTGGTCGCTCCTATCGTACAAGCGACGCTGAACGATCCCGGAACAGGTGATATCACTGGAACTGGATTGGCAGAGCGCATCGATTCCGGTCCAGGCGACGACTCCATCACTAGCAATGGCGGTGCGGATCGCATCGTCTTTGTCCGAGGCTATGGTCAAGATACTCTCTATCGCGGTAATGCGCAGTTTACCGATCACAGTATCGGAAACATCATTGAGTTTGCCGCCGATATCTTGCCAAGCGACATAACCCTGTCACGTGAAACCGACCCATTCAGCCCTAACTACAATCCCGATAATTTAGTTATTAAAATCAACGGTTCCAGTGACCAGCTTACAGTAATTGACCAATTTGCTGGCCCGGCTGCTGAAGAGCCAATGGTCAGAGAGTTGCGCTTTGCCAACGGCACGGTAATTTCTGCTGCTCAAATTCTTTCTCAGTTTATAACTTCGACCTCAGGAAACGATCAGATAGTCGGCGCTCAATCGTCGGATAGTCTTGCCGGTAGCGCCGGGAACGACACGATCCTTGGTGGAAACGGAAATGACACTATCGATGGTGGAACTGGCGATGACGTCATGTTTGGTGACGTTGATCGAGTGGCCTTTAAATATTTTAACGTGACCGGCGCTGACATTTTCCTGTTCAACCGTGGATCGGGACACGACAAAATCGTCGCAAGTAATGCTTCCTCTGCGCATGTCCAGGACACGCTCCGGTTTGGTGCAAACATCGCACCGTCCGATTTAATCGTTACGCACATTCCTGGGTACGCCACCGAATCTGATTCTGCGACGGTCCAGGACCCAGGTAGTCTCCTCATTCAAATTGCCGGTACTCAAGATAGTGTTCAGATTTCGCGACAATTCTTTCTGAAGGAGATAAGCGGCAAGCCGACTCAGTCTTCCGGGATCGAACGCTTCGAATTTGCAGATGGAACGGTCATGAACCGGGCTCAGCTGGAATCTTTGATCACTCTCACGCCAGCAACGTCCGGAGACGACAGAGTTTCTGGCGGTGCCAGCGCGGATCGCCTCCAAGGCGGTCTAGGCAACGACACACTTGTCGGTGAAGACGGTGCGGACACCTATGTGTACAATGCCGGTGACGGTAATGATGTCATTCGCGAAACCGAGCAGCAAAGCGAGGGCCTCCTTCATTACTATGTCAATCGCGCCGGAGACATTGTTAGCTTCGATGCCTTGTCATTTGGAGCCGGGATTGGACCGAGCAATCTGATTTTCACGCGCCCCGACACGCTTGGTGAAAATCTGGTCATTACGTTCAATAATCAGCTAGGATCCGTGACGATCGAAGGTGAATTCCGAAATATCTTTCGCGGACCGGATAGCCGAACTGTCACAAGCTATTATGGCACTGAGAATAGCGCGATCGATCAGATTCGTTTCGCTGACGGAACAAACTGGAGCCTTTCCGATATCTATGCCTACTCGACGAAGGCCACTTCCGGAAACGATACGCTTGACGGCTTCTTTCGCGCTGCTGAAACGTTGGATGGAGGTGCAGGTGATGATTTGCTCGTTGGCCGAAATGGCGACGATACATATGTTTTTGCCCGTGGCTACGGAAATGACAGCATCAAGGAACTCTCGATTACGGACGATCCTTCGCCGTCACCCTACACGCCAGCCGATCGCATCAGGTTTTCCGGCGTAAACGCCGCCGATGTTACAACCAAGATAGGCACAAACGGTGATTTCGTTTTCACCATCACAAATACCGGTGAGACGCTCACAATCAAGCGAGAGTCTCAATTTGCGAATTTCCAAGCAATCCAATTTGCGGACACGACTTGGAACAGTGCTCAGTTTCAAACGAAGTGGACAATCGCTGCGGCAACGGCTGGTAACGATCTCATCAATGGCTTTGTGGCAAACGACTCCATCTCAGGCGGCGATGGCAACGACACTTTGGACGGCAATCAGGGACGCGACACCTTGAGTGGAGGCCTTGGCGCAGACACCCTCATCGTCGATTATCAAGATAGCGACACGGCAAACGGTGATGATGGCGATGATGTCTTCAAGGTCAATGCGATCCTGGAGTACGACAACACTCACCGTACCAATGTTGAAGCGCGAGGAACGCTTCAAGCGCCCGTTTTAGCTTTCGGTGCCGAAACAGGCTCACTGGATGGCGGCAATGGAACAGACACACTCACCTTGGGTGGGAAGCTCGCCGACTATTGGGGTGGGTCGTACTATGTGTGGGATAATGGCAATGGCTATACGTTTGCCAACGGTGGCCTGTCGATCCGTAATATCGAAAAAGTCATATTCTCTGACGGCGAATTATCTGTTGCGTCATTGGCGGCGGCCACGTCTCAATTCCGTCCTGGTACCAAAGAAGGTACGGCGGGCAACGATCTGCTGAATGGGACCAATGGTCCTGACGCGCTCTATGGGCTCGATGGGAACGACACGATCAATGGCCTTGATGGCGATGACTATCTGATCGGCGGCTTGGGCACTGACGTTTATGATGGTGGGCTTGGAACAGACATTCTCGATTTTTCAAACGAAACAACGGGCTGGTCAATTAATCTCGCGACCCATCAAGCCATACAGGGGGCCACGACAGAGACTTTCGTCAATATGGAGGGCGCCTATGGATCGTCTCTTGCGGACACGATCACAGGGAGTGCCGCCGCCGATACTATCAGAGGAAATGTTGGTGACGACATCATCGATGCCGGAGATGGCAACGATATCATCGAGTTTGCCGTTCAGTATGACGTCTTTTCAAATGTAATCACCGATGGCTTTGACTCGATTGTCGGTGGCTTGGGGACGGACACCGTTCGTGCGACGGCCGATAATACTGTCATTGGTTTGAAGGCCATTTCGGGTGTTGAGACCGTCACTGCGAACGGTTTTGCTAATGTCTCGATTTCGGGCTCAACGGGCAATGACACGCTCGATTTTAGCTCGACGACCATCGTGGGTATTTCTGCCATCAAGGGTAACAGCGGCGCCGATACAATCACGGGCACTGCATTTGCTGATACGATACTCGGTGGAGCGGGCAATGACAGCCTAGCCGGCGGCTTTGGAGACGATGTTTTCCAAGTCGATTTCGGGGAGGGCTATGATGCGATCAACGGTGGATCGGGTACCGACACCATTCAAGCGCTCAGCAGCGGTACCACGATTGGCCTAACATCCATCAGTGGTATTGAAACCATAACGGCCGGTGCGTTCACCGGCGTTACGATCGCTGGTTCAACGGGTGCAGATGTTCTTGATTTTACGGGCGTCACGATCGCGGGCATCAGCCAGATTTTTGGCGATGCGGGCAATGACACGATTACCGGCACTGCCTTTGCGGACACCATCGCCGGCGGCAATGGTAATGACAGTCTTATGGGTGCCGATGGCAACGATGTCTTCACGGTCGGTACCGGAGCCGGGTCTGATGTTATCGACGGTGGGCTGGGCAGTGATACGATCAAGGCACTTGTCAATAACACCGTGATCGGCTTGACCACGTTCAACAGCATTGAATCGATTATTTCCGGCGGGTTTTCGGGCGTTTCCATCGCAGGAACGTCGGTTGCCGATACGTTAGATTTCTCTGCAGTGACGTTGACGGGTATTACGAAGATCGACGCTGCCGCTGGCAACGACACCGTCATCGGATCGGCGGCTTCCGACACCATTCTCGGATCCGCTGGCGATGACTCCCTGATTGGAGGCAATGGCAACGACGCTTTCCAATACACCGGTACGTCAAATGGTTTCGATAATGTCGACGGTGGTATAGGCACTGATACAATTTCCGCATTGGCAAATTCGACCGTCATCGGGCTGTCGGCATTAACCAGTGTCGAAACAATCAGTTCGGGCGGGTTTACCGGTGTATATATTTCCGGCTCTGCAAATGCCGATACCCTCAACTTCTCTAGCACGACGCTTACGGGGATCACGAAAATCGATGGTGCTGCGGGTAATGATAATATCACCGGGTCTGGAGGCGCTGATACGATCCTTGGCTCAGGTGGTGACGATACGATTGCGGCCGGAAGCGGCAATGATGTCATTCAATATACCGGGTCGTCCAACGGCTTTGACTCCGTAGATGGCGGATTGGGGACCGATACGATTTCCGCTCTGGCGAATTCGACCGTAATCGGGCTTTCGGCAATCACAGGTGTCGAGACAATCAGCGCTGGGGCATTCACCGGGGTTTATGTCGCAGGTAGCGCGAATGCAGACGCGCTAAATTTTTCAGCCACAACGCTGACGGCTATCACGAAGATCGACGGTGGCGCTGCCAATGATACGATTACGGGGTCCGCAGGCGCCGATACGATCTTGGGATCGGGCGGCGATGACAGTCTCCTCGGTGGCAATGGCAACGACGCCTTCCAGTTTACAGGAACGGCATCGGGCTTTGATGCGATCGATGGTGGAGCGGGCACGGATACGATTTCGGCGCTCGCTAATTCTACCGTGATAGGCTTGTCATCCCTGACTGGCGTAGAGACAATCAGTGGAGGGGCGTTTACCGGCGTCTATGTTTCGGGTTCCGGTAATGCCGACACGTTGAATTTCTCGGCCGTCACGCTGACAGCTATTACCAAGATTCAATCCGGCGCGGGGGCGGACTCCATCACAGGTAGCGCCGGCGCAGATACGATCTTGGGTGGAACCGAAGCCGACACGCTAGATGGCGGGAATGGCAATGACAGCATCACAGGAGATGATGGCGATGACCGTTTGATTGGTGGCGCAGGAAACGATACGCTGAATGGTGCCAACGGCATCGATACTGTCGACTACAGCTATGCGACGGCTAACCTGACCGTAAGCCTCGCCGTGACGACGGCCCAGACCGTCGCGACGGGAGATGTCGACACTCTTTCGAACCTCGAAAACCTGATCGGTGGAACGGGCGCCGATACAATAACCGGCTCGACCGCTAACAACACCTTGAACGGCGGAGGCGGCAATGATCGCATCACCGGCGGCGCAGGCAACGACATCATTGATGGCGCAGCCGGCACGATCGACGTCGCGGTGTTTGCGGGTCTTCAGGCCAGCTACACGATCACGACCGTGTCCGGGACCACCACGATCGTCGATAACCAGGCAACGACGGACGGTAACGACGGCACCGACACCTTAGTCGGTGTAGAAAAAGCCGAGTTCAAAGGGGGCGTCCAAGTAGCCCTTGCGCCGCCTATCGTTCTCGATCTTGATGGTGACGGCGTCGAGCTTGTCAATCGCACGAAATCCAAGGCCAAGTTCGACTGGGACGGCGACGGTAAGCGCGACAGTACTGGCTGGGTCGGGAAAGATGATGGCTTGCTGGTTTATGACCGGAACGGCGACGGCAAAGTCAGCGGCGCCAATGAACTAAGCTTTGTCGATGATAAGCCCGGCGCCAAATCAGATCTCGATGGACTGTCGGCATTTGATAGCAACGGCGACGGTATCTTCTCATCCGCTGATGACAAGTTCGCTAGTTTCAAAGTGTGGCGCGACAAGGATGGTGACGGCAAGAGCGACAAAGGTGAGTTAATCAGCCTTGCCCAAGCGGGTGTGGCATCGATTACCTTGGCGGGGCAAGCGGTCAGCAAGAGCTGGGGTTGGAATGACAACCTCATCGTCAATACCGGCAGTTTTACACGAACCGATGGCTCGACAGCCGCATTGGGAGATGTCGCGCTCAACTATGCGGCTTCGGCAAAATCGAATCGCTCGAACACCATTCGGGCCGCAAGTCGCTTTGCCGAGGCGATTGGGTCGTTCCAGCCGCAGGGGGCAGGCATGATCACCTTAGCCCAGCAGGATATGGAATGGAGCCGCCAGCCGCTGGTAGCGGACCACCGGGCGGAATACCGAGGCTGAGCTGGAGGCGCATTCCGGCTCTGCCGCTCACCCATGAACATCCTCTTCATCCATCAAAATATGCCGGGGCAGTTTAAGCATCTTGCCCCGGCCCTGGCCCGTAACCCCCGCAATCGGGTCGCGTTCTTGACGAAGCGCGACGATGTGATGCTCCCCGGTGTGGCGCGCGTCGTGTACAAGTCGCCCCGCGAGGTGCGCAAAGATATTCATCCTTACTTGCGCCTGCAGGAAAATGCGGTCCTGCACGGGCAGCAAGTGGTTCGCGCCATCGAGGGGATGTCGCGCAACGGCTTCAGGCCCGACTTGGTGATCGGTCACCCCGGCTGGGGCGAGTTATTGTTCGTGAAGGATGTCCTGCCGAACGTACCGCTGATCAGCTATTGCGAGTTCTTCTATCGAGGCAAGGGGCTCGATGTCGGGTTCGACCCTGAAGACCCCGCCGACATTGACGCGATTTGCCGGTCACGGGCGCGGAGCAGCCATCTGCTCCTCAGCCTGGAGAGCTGCGATTTGGGAATAAGCCCGACGCATTGGCAGAAGAGCGTTCACCCCGCCGCTTTCCAAGACAAAATCCATATAGCGTTCGATGGCATCGATACCGATGCTGCCCGTCCAAACGGGCCAGCAAAGCTTCGATTACCCGATGAAGCGCAGGTGAATCGAGGTGACGAAATATTGACCTACGTCGCTCGCAATCTCGAGCCGTATCGTGGCTTTAGAACTTTTACACGGGCCTTGCCGCATATTTTGGCGAAGCGCCCTTCAGCACGGGTTGTGGTCGTTGGTGGGAATGATGTGAGTTATGGCTCAAAGCCTGGCAGGTATAAGAATTGGCGCGATGCTATGCTGGCAGAAGTGGATCTTGACCTTTCGCGCGTTCACTTCACTGGCAAGCTTCCGTACCTTGATTATCTGAAGCTGCTTCGTGCTTCGCGAGCGCATGTTTATCTGACCTATCCGTTTGTGCTGAGTTGGTCCTGCCTCGAAGCCATGGCGTGCGGCGCTCTGGTCATTGGATCCGACACTCCGCCGGTGCGCGAGGTTTTGCAGCACGACCAGAACGGCATTATCACGGACTTTTTTGATCAACGCGCTCTCGCCGACAGGGTGATCGATGCATTGGCGAAACCCGATGCCTATATGGGACATCGACAGGCTGCACGGCAAACTGCGTTGCGCTATTCCCTGGAGGTCAGCCTGCCCCGTCAGCTCAATCTCATAGCCATGCTCATGGGAAGTTCCCGGCCAAGCGGAAACAGCGCAGCTGAAAACCGGGGTGGAGTGCGTGGTCTGCGTGGGGTCTAGCGGTGCAAAATCTATTTCTGTATTGGCGAGTGACTCATCTGGAGCTTTACCGAACGCCGCGTGGTCTAGACAATTTGCAGCTGAGGCAAATTCGCAGTAATCGCGGCGCGGAATATACCGTTGTCACCCCCTGGAGGCGTCTATTCCACCTCCTTCCACAGATGTAGTGATGTCCCGATCAAATATTATGTTGCCATTATCGAGCCGAACAAGGGCGATAGCGCAATGTAACCGTGGCCGAGTTTGATCCGCCAACTCGGAAGGGCGTTTGGCCGCCGACCCAGCTCACCATCAAGCGCGCACGTGCCGCAGAGGTTTCGGGCGCGAGCATGTTTACGCGAGCAAAGGTTTACCGCAGGCCTGCATTAATGCTTGAGCGCTTGGCCGCAGCAATCCGGTTGAGGGCTGAGCTACCCACGGTGGCAGTAAGCTTCGATCTCACTGATTTCCAGACGATGAGAAAAGGGATGGGTTGTGACCACCGGCCTCGGGCTTGAGGCACCGTCACACAAATTAAATCTGGCGCTGGATCTTTTCAAACTGGCCAATACCAACCCGAAAGTGATGTGTTACAACTCGGCGTGTTTATCAATTGACTCATCGCATATGTTCAAAGTGATCCAATTACCCTCACTGCGCCCGCGTCTCTCAAGGCATTTTAGTTGACTTCGCGATCACTAGCGCAAAAAATATCGATTCATAACAGTAATTTACATGTAACTGGACAAGATTGTCTCCCCGACCATCGAAACCCGCAGAAGAGCGCGGTTTTCTGAGTTTCCTGTTATTTTGAACTGATAAGTGCGCTGGGCTGTGTATACGCCGTGTACACAGAGAAGGTTTAGAATATGCTCCTTCGACCGCTTCACGCCTTAGTATCGGTCATTGATGTTCCGATGCTGATTGCCTGAAAGCGGACGTAAAAGTGGACCCTTCGAATCGCTGGAATGTTGGACTGTCTGGACAGTCCGCTTGTGGGCGCAGATCATACAAAGCGGACGCTCGATCACAAACCAAGCGGCGACCTCTTTCAACCCATTCGAGACGCTCAGCCTCAAATTTTCGCCCCTCAGGTGCGGATCGACCGCTTTTCCATTCTGTACACAACTCTGGCCTACAGCGGGCCGTCCTTGGTAGCCCACCTGCCAGGGAAGCGGACGTTCGTGATTGTCGTGGTCCAAGGCCCGAAGGTGAGCCGTTGGTCGACCGACCGGCTCCATTCGCAAATGTTGGATCGGTATACCCCCGATTTCTGTCGGTAATGAAAACAAGTCTAGCGCAAAGTCGGTTTTATGCAGGGCAAGCGCTCATCCAAGGCCAGCCTCCGTGACAAACGGGGTCGGCGTATTCTTCCAGTGAGACTGATCGGACGCGACGACGAGGATGCGCTTAGCGCGGGTCAGGCCGACGTAGAATAGCCGCCGAGACTCGTCATATGCCTCCTGCGTCGATGTCGAAAAATGCGGGATACTGCCATTATTCATGCAGATCAGGGCGACGCCATCGAATTCGCGCCCCTTGGAGTTGTGCAGCGTGATCAGCTTGAGCGCATGCTCGGGATTGGCGAATAGGCCCATATCGGAGATCAGCAGATTTGCGAGATCGACCTTGCTGGCCTGCATGTCAGACAGCATTTCCTCGGCGGAATCGATCAGCGGCTGTTTGGCGCTGCCCGGCAACCATTCCTCACGTTGGAGATAGCCTCCAGTTTCGCGGGCGATGGCGCGCAGCCAAACGACGCCGCCGGGATGCTGGTCGGCAAGTTCGCGAGCGAGATAGATCAGGCCGAGCGCCACGCGACGCCCCTGATAGCTGAACATGTCGTAGCGCGAGTTCCCGGTGAGATCACCGATGAGCCGAAACAGTGCCCGCTCGACACCCGGGAGTCCGAGGTAATTGCCGGCTTCGGCGCACGCTCCAAGTTGCTCGGCAAGTCCGGCAAGCAGACGCCGACGCTTATAGGGGCGCGCACCCGGACCGAAGACCGGGACGTCGAATTCGCGGAGGGCGTGGGCGACGGGGATGAGATGCGTCCACCATGGCGCAATGATAGCGGCGTTGCCGAGCGGGATGCCGGCATCCTGCAGAGCGGGCAGGAAATGGTCGGTGATGGCGTCGATCGGCTGGCCGACATGGACGTAGTTCACTTGCGCCGCAAGCTGGGCTGCATCGCCCGCCGACTGCATCCCCGGCACGGTCGGGATGAGGGTTGATGCAGTGCTGACTATCGCCGGCCCGCATCGGAAGTTGCCGGTCAAGGCCGTGTCGCGGTGCGCGTCGATCTGATCGCCGAACTGCTCGGCGAGTTCTGGGCGAGCGCCGGCGAAGCGCATGATCGACTGGTTCTGATCACCGACGAGAAAGAAGCGGGTGTGGAGGAAATGCCGGAGCGCGCCGAAGATGGCGATCTGGATGTCCGTGGTGTCCTGGAATTCGTCGATCAGCAGCCAGGTAAAGCGGCTCGCGATACCGCGTCCGACGAACGGGTGCAGTTCGAGAATCCTCCATGAATAATAGAGGATCATAGCGAAATCGAGGCATCCGTGGGCGCGGACCCGCTCCCAATAGAGCGCGGCGGATTCGTCGGTGACGATGCCTGTCTCGATACCCTGACTGCAGGGTTCGCCGTTCACATCGATGCGAAGCGATTCATAGTCCTCGAACACCTGCCCGGCGGGTATGCGACCGAAGGTGTCCTCGACCGCCGTCACGATTTGCTCGAACAGGCTGTTCTCGCGGGAGAGCACCTGAAACGACGCCGGTACCTCGGGAATCAGCCAACTATAGGGACGCAAGATGAATTGCAGGCAGAAAGCGTGGATCGTGGAGATTTCACAGCGGTCCGTGATCGCGTTGTTGCCGTAGGTGCGCAATCGGGCCTCGATCTCGTCGACCGCGGCATTGGTATAGGTTATGCAGCCGATGCATTGGGGTGTGCCGACGACCTGATCGGCCAGCGTAAGAAGTTTGGCGAGAATGACCCGCGTCTTGCCGCTGCCTGGGCAAGCCGTCAGCAGCAGATTGCCGTCATGTTCGACCGCCTCGCGCTGTTCGGGTGTTAGCCGAATCATTCGGTGAGCCACTCATAGGCCTGCTCGATATAGAGCGGCAGATCGGTCGCGAGATTAGCGTAGCGCGCTGCTATCTGCGCGAAACGCGCTTTGCCAAAACGCTTGGCGGTATTGAGCGTGATACGGCCAAGCTCGACGCGCAGCGCCGTCTCTTCGGCGAGGCCCAGTCCCCCGAGCGTGAGCGTTGCGAGCCCATTCTCCATCTGCGCAAGGATCTGCGGCGCCCCGAGAGCACGAACGGTCTCGATCAGCATCGGCAGGCGCCCGACCGATACCAGTTCGCGTTCGAAAGTAGTGGCGCCCGCAAATGTGGACACAAAGTCGCTTTCCAGTGCCACCAGATCGGGGGCGTCGGTTTCCGGATCGAAGTCCTCGGCGTCGGACGGCTTCATGTCAGCATCGGCCACGATGGCGCATTTCTTCTCGAGCGAGCCGGCGCGAAACAGCTTGGCATAGACGTCGAAATGGACGCCATGAATCGCGATAACCGAGATACCGAGCCGCTCGAGCTTAACGCCGTACACCTGCTCGATCAGCGCCGGGATCAGGAACATCTCGGCTGGCCCTTCGACCAGTATGACCTTGCGGGCGTAGAGCAATGCGCTCTTGGTTGCGTCGAGATAGCGTTCGAGATCGGCAATCTCTGGCGCGGTCAGCGCTGCATTGAGCGCGAGATTGCCCGCAGCAATGGTCGCGTCCTCACGCTTGGTGAGCGATACAATGCTGCTCAGCGGAACCTGGGATGTCACCTGGGTGCTGTGACTGGTGAGGATGGTCTGCACGCCGATCACGCGCAGTGCCGCGATCAGCGAGAATTGTAGCTGGGGATGGAGATGCGCTTCGGGCTCCTCGATCAGGATCAACTGGCCGGCCGAGCGGTTGAGCGCGAGCCGCCGCTGGAGATATTCCATCAGGATCGCGATGTAGAGGATGTTGTTCATTCCAAGACCGTTGCGGCCGGGTTCGAACGAGGCGAGCGACAGGTCCGACAGAATGATTTTCAGGTTGCGGATGATCGCGCGGAAGGTGGCGGCGGACAGGCCGAGCGTGGCGTCCATCTCGAACGCGGGGCCAGAGACATCCTTGAACCGCGCGTCGATTGCCCCTGCTATCTCGGCGATAGTCGCCGAGTTCGCGATTGCCTGATTGGCCTGGTCGAGGATGGCAATCAGGGCATCCTGCTCGGCTGCATCGATCTCGAACGCCTCGATCAGGCGGATAAGCGGTGACTGGCGGGGATTGCGGAGGTCGTTCTCGACATCGCGGAGCGCGGGAAGATGAACGAGAAGGTAGGATTGCAGGTCAGCGAAGCGCACGGACTCGCCGATACCCTCGTCATCCCAGGCGATGTCGGTTAGGTCGATCGCAGGATCACCGCCACCGCGGATTTCCCACTGATAGTCCTCAAGGGTCAGCGTCCCGGGTGCAATTTCGCCACTCGCAAGCTGCTCCCGGACAGCCGGGCGCGGGCGGAAGCGATAGAACATGCGCGCGCGATCCGCGGCAGTCTTCCAGGTGCTGACCAGTGCCTCTTCGTTCACCCTGCCCTCGAACCCGGTCAGCTCAATGCCGATCAGAACCTGGCTTGGCTCGGCAATATTGATCGCGGAGTGGATGTCCTCGCGCAGCAGTGACCGGAAACTCGACGGCAACATATTGTCGAGGCAGATCTGGATCGCGCGCAGGATCGCGGTCTTGCCAGTGTTGTTCTCGCCTATGATGCAGCAAAGATCATCAGCGACATTCACGTCAAGCGACGCGAAAGTGCGAAAGTTCTGAATTACGATCCGCGCTACCCTCATCATCCCCACACGACTGTTCGGCGGCGGACTGACGCCCCGATGCCATCTGATTGAATTAGGAGCAACGCCAAGACAAGCACGTTCCCCAACTATCAATTGCAAACTTGATCCCTGATCCAGAGATGTTACGCCTATGCATCGCTCAGAGAGAAGACGGTGAGCGTCTTCGCGCCGGGGAGGTGAGCAATAGGATGTCTGACCTGCTTCGTGATCCCGGAGACGAAGTTCAGCGCCGTTTTCGATATCAAATCAACTACGCGGCGCTGAAGGCACTTCAGATGCTGGCTCCGGAGACCCAAGTGCAGGGCGTCTATTGCGAACATCTCGAAGATGTTCTTGTGGAAGGGACCAACGGTCTCTTTACAGGAATTCAGGTCAAGACCCGCGAGCTCGACCAACCGCAATTCCGTCTTTCAGACAAGGCCGTCTCAGGAGCGCTCAAGCGCTTTTGCGTGCGCGATGCGCGTTATCCGGGCCAGTTCGAGCGCTTCGTCCTCGCAACCAACTTCGTATTTCATGACAACGGAACGAGCGATGACGTCGGCGCGATGCTCAACTGCTGCCGCGACAATCCGAGCCTTGATGGTCTCGGCCCGCGCCACAAGGTTCGCAAGTGCCTGGCTGAATTCGCGGAGAGCACCGCGATAGCGATCGAGGAGGTCATCGCTGCACTCGGCAAGGTTCGCCTCGAAGAGAGAAAGACCGGGATCGACCAGCCGGAACTCGATCTCGTCCGCGCGCTTGGTGAGATGGACACGCTCGGCAACCAGTCCATTCTCGAACTGCACCGCATGGCCGATGCGATCCGCGCCCACATCTGGAACATAAGTTCGCTGGCGCTGGATGGCTACGTCCTCGAATCTCATGCAGTAGTAGAAGATCTCAAAGCGCACATCGATGGCTTGCGCATCCAGCGCAAGCGCCTCGACCGCGAACTCATGGCGAGCCTGACCACTCCGGCCGCTTCCGATCACCAGGAGTTGCTGACCATCCGAGAATTCATCGCCCGTGAAAGCATTCCACCGGGCCTTGGACGCATGGAGCTAAAGATGGCGGCAGGCGGCATTGGCTACGCCGATGTTGAGCAGATGAAGGATGACGTCGCTTCTCTCGAACGCTCCTTCCTCGGGTGGAAAGAGAAATTCGGCCTTGCCGAGGCGAACCGGCGGCTTGCCCACTTCCAGTATCTCGCAAATCGGGCAGCTAGGGAAGCGGAAGCCCAGACCGCGACCGGCTCGAGTGCTTATGGTCAGGCAATGCTGTCCGACCTGCGCGGACGAACGCGCGCGACGGCAACGAGCGAGAAAGACAGCCTATTCGGATGCCGGTCTGAACATCTTGCCGGCACCGCAGGACTGCTCTCGGAGGAATGCAAGGTCTGGTGGAGCACGGATCGCGACCTGTCCCTACCGGAATCAGACGCGTGACTACGCTGCCCGAGATCGTCAATCACCTCGAAGGCGATGACTCGCTTCATCTGGGACGCCTCCTGGTCTTGATCGACGCCTTCGCAGGAAAAGCCGGCGACCAGAAGATCGAGGGGCTGACCAAGCTTGCCAAACTTGACTTCCTGCTTCGCTATCCCGCTTTTCTGGAGCGCGCGATACAGGTTCGCGGCAGCGATGCCGCCCAGGTTAATGTCGAGGAATTCGAGCGAAACTCGATTGAGGCACGCATGGTGCGCTTCAAATACGGACCATGGGATCATCGGTATCGTCGCTTCCTGAATATCTTAGCCGGCCGGGGTCTGATCAATGTCCACACCGCGGGCCGAACCGTAATCATCGGACAGACTGAGCGCGGACGCGCAGCGGCTGAGATGCTCAAGGCTGAGCTGGAATATGCCGGAATTCGTCAGCGCGCCGTCCTTTTGAAGCGGCACCTGAACCTGACGGCCACGACACTGATGGAATTCATCTACGAGCATTTCCCGGAAGTAGCTTCCCTGCGCATGGGTGAGACGATCGACCAATGAAAATCCGCCTTCATACCCTCAAGCTGCTGTGCCGTCAGAGCGAGGAAGTGCTGACCTTCTCGCGCAACATCACTTTCATCCACGGCACGCTCAGCCTCGGCAAATCGACCGTGGTCCGTTTGATCGACTTCTGCCTTGGTGGCGATCTTGAACTCACGACCGCCGTCCAGCGCGAATTTCTCGCTGCGGCCATCACGCTTGAGGTCAACGACCTTGAAGTGCTCATCGAGCGCTCAAAAGGAGAAGGCTTTCTCCGGGTCTCATGGATCGATCTCGAAGAAGGCCCGATCAGCTTGCAGGTCCGCGCGAAGGGCGATGGACCTATCGTGTTCGGCGCGGACGTCGTCAATCTGAGCGACCTGCTGTTCCGATTGCTCGGCTATCCGATCATCCGCGTTCGCAAGCGGACGGGGGACGAAGAGTCGCCAATGGTCAGGCTAAGTTTTCGCGACCTCTTCAAATTCTGCTATCTCGAACAGGAGGAGCTGGATTCGTCATTTTTCCGGCTGAATACGCCCGTCCTTGCCGAAAAGAGTAAGGACAGCCTCAACTTCTTCACCGGCTACTACAGCGAGGTGCTCAGCACTTTGCAGACTGCCTACGATCAGACCCGTTCGGATCAGCGTGCCAAGCGCGACGCGGCGGAGCGCATTCGCGAGTTTCTACGAGAGTTTGATTTTGCATCCGCTGGCCAGATCAGTGCCGAACTGGAGAAGGTGCGTGCGCGGTCAGATGAGCTCCGGCGCTACCTCAGCAGCGATACGGCGTCCTACTTGAAGGACACGCATTTCGTTGACGAACAGCGCGTCCGCCTGAGGCAGTTGTCCGATACGCTTGAGCGAGAACGCGAGACGCTGGACGATCTCGAATTCCGTCTCAACGAGCAGAAAGAGCTCCGCTCGGAATTGCTGTCGATGAAGTTCAAGGTCGCGCGCGCCGACCGCGCCAAGTCGGTGCTCGCGAACAGCGCATTCGAGAATTGCCCCCAATGCGGCCAGCCGTTGAGCGCGCATCGCTCGCACGGCGATGACTGCTATCTCTGCCTCCAGCCGCTGCGCCCCGATGAGAATGCGATCACCCCGGCATCGATCAATAGCGACCTTGATGCACGGCTGGCGGACATCGAAGCATCGCTACGGCGCCATGCGGCGTCGAAGAAACGCCAGGTCGCGCGCATCGCCGCTGTAGCTGCCGACAAGAATATTCTCGACCGGCGCGTGGCCGAATTGCTCGCGAACTATGAATCGGACCGGCTTGCGCGCACTAGCGACGCGCAGCGCGAGCTTGCCGAACTCGATGAGCGCGCACGCTTCCTCGATCGAGTCAGCGCCATGCCGGATGCCGTGACCAAAATGCTCGAGGATGCCGATGCTCTCTCCGCTGAGCTGGATCGACTCGAACGCGCAATTCGCGACGAACAGAGCCGTTTGAGCAAGGCGGATGCAAATTTCGCCGCACTCGAAGCCAATTTCCTTGCAGCGTTGATCGCGACACACGTTCCTGGCGTCACCGGGAAGGACAAAGTGCGCATCAATCGGCGCAGCATGATCCCGGAAATCTGGCCGGGCGGCGACGAGGCGGCAGCCTACAGCTTCTACACGGCTGGCAGCGGCGGCAAGAAGACACTCCTGACGATATGCTTCGCCTTGGCGCTTCATCGGACTGCAGCGGAGAAGAAGTTGCCAGTGCCGACACTGCTGATGATCGACACTCCGCTCAAGAATATCACGCCCGACATTAACCCCGAGCTTGTTCAGGCCTTTTATCACTATCTCTACCAAGTCGCGGAAAACGATTTGGCCGATCACCAGATCATTATCGTCGATCAGTTGTTGGTCGAACCAGAGGATGGTAGCCTCCTTGAGTTTACCGACCGGTTGATGACGGAGGACGATCCCGAGAATCCGCCCTTGATTTCCTATTATCACGGCCCCTGAACACGGCGGCGGTAGCGCAAATATCAATCGTTGACCCAGCCTCCCATGCCGAGTTCGAATTTGGCGCCCGTATCGTGTAGGATATCTATGCCTATCTGGGGTTCCCGAATGAACGTCAGCTTTTGAGGTCGATGCTGGGGAGTCTGAATGACCGTAATGTCGGCGCTTGCGGACGCGCGCGGTCCGTGGGAGCAATGGCAGCTCACGACCCGACATAAGAAATTAAACGGTCTTTCTGGTAGCCAAAAAGGCGACAAGCCTCGCCCGGCCGGCGCGCAGGAGGCTTGTCTGCCCTCCTTATCCACTCCGAGCAGCTACCTACCTGTTTGGCCGAGAGTCCTGGCGCCGTCACTTTGCAAGAAGCCCATCGGCTAATGTCTCGGGTTCCAGAGGTGGCTCATAATGAGAAGGAATGTGGGGTACATCGCATATGGGGTGCTAGCCTGCGTTCCAGTTTATAATGGAGTTGCCTCCCCACTCCCATGTCCCGAGGTGTCAATATTGCTATCTCTGATAACAAATAAGGTATAATGATTTCTATTAGTTATTTCACCCGAGCGAAAGAAAACACGGGTTTTGATCGATAGAATTTAATAATATTATCCTAGAAATGGTCATGGTCGCATTTTATACCGTTTCTCAAGCAACAATTTTCCGTCGCCAAGCGTATATGTTTCAAACTTTTTTTCTTCATTCGGGACTGTCTGTCCCAGATCTATGAGATCTCTGCGATTATTGAGGTAACAGAAGATGGCAAGAGTCTTGATCGCGGAGGATGATCTGATGATCGCCGACCTGCTCGAAGAGACCTTAGTTGGGCATGGTTATGAAGTGTGTGGCATCGCGCGGACCGTCGCCAAGGCGATTGCGCTCGGTCACCTCCATAGCCCTGATTTCGCGATCCTCGATCTGCGGTTGGCCGAGGGTGGGCTTGGTACCACGATAGCCGTCGAACTGGCAGCATCCCGAAGGACGGGAATTCTTTACACCACAGGCAATATTGCCCAACTCGATTTTGGCACCGCCGAAGGCGATGCCTGCCTCGCCAAGCCATTCCGCTCTTCAGACTTGTTGCGCAGCCTGGAGATCGTGGCCGAGATCGTTGCTACCGGCACGACATCACCGCCCTATCCTCTCGGGCTAACGTTTCTGCATCCCGTTGGCCCTGCTGCGCTGGAGATACACAGATGACCGATGACGCCGCGAAGATTCGCAAGCTTCTCCGTCAACAGGCCGCGATTGCCCGTTTTGGCAGCTTCGCCTTCCGAGAAACTGACCTACAGAAAATTCTCATGGAAGCAGCGCGGGTCTGTGCCGTCGGCCTGAACGTGCCGTTCTGCAATGTTTGCCGTTATCGCCCCCAGGAGAACGATCTCCTTATTGAAGCCGGCTATGGCTGGACGGACGTCGTCGGTCTAGTCGTGGCGCGAGCCGACGACAGCTCGCCGCAAGGCCGGGCATTGAGCACCGGTAAGCCGGTGATCTGTAGTGACCTGCGCGACGGCGGGTTCAGCCTGCCGACCTTCTATGCGGACCATGGAATTGTCTCGACCATCGGGGTGATTATCGAGGGGCGGGACCAGCCCTATGGTGTGCTGGAAGTCGATAATCACGAACAGCATGATTATGAGCAGCCCGACATCGAATTCCTGACTGGCTTCGCCAACGTCCTTGCCGAAGCGATTGCCGCTTCGGAACGCACGTCGATCCTGCGGATCACCATCGAACGGATGAGGATTCTGGTGGATGAACTGCAGCATCGCGTGCGCAACAACCTCCAGCTCGTTTACGGGATGCTGAGCAAGCAGCTGGAGGATGGTACGGAGGGAAAGGAGCAGCGAGGTTTCAAAGGCATCGCGCGCCGAGTTTCAACGCTGGCGCAGGTCTACGAGCATCTGGCAAGCAACGAACTCGCCTTAACCACCGATTTTGGTGGCTATGTGCAGGCGCTATGCCTCAATCTTGCAGACATACAGGTGGCGCCCGAGAGCGCGGTCACGCTGTCCTGTGCATGCGATGGGTTCGTACTTGATCTCGAAGTGGTGACCGCCTTGGGTCTGGTCGTAACCGAACTTGTCACCAACAGCTACGACCATGCTTTTCCTGACGGCAAGGGTACGATCAATGTCTCCGTGCACCGAACCGAAGGGGATGCTGACACTGGGACGATGACCATCAGCGACGACGGTCAGGGCTTTACAGCGCAAGCGGAAAACAAGCGGCACGGCATGGGCTTGGTCCGACGCTTGGTCGAGCAGGTCGGCGGGACGGCCACGGTTGAGTCAGATGGTGGCACCGTTTGGATCATCCAATTTCCTGTCGCAGAATTACCCGCTTCCACTGCGAATAACTATTTCGCCGCCGCCTAACCAGGAATGCACCGAGCTTTGCAGAGCTTAAATCGAACCGGAATAGCCGTAATTCGTTTTATGGGCGGCACCCATCATTGCCCTATCCGCCGTGCCGACGTCGGCTTCCCGAGTTTACGACTGAAAACGGGCTGTCAACGAACCACCCCTTTAGACTGTTGGTCAGCCCCGTGAACGAAGGGCCGCTTCGGGAGTATTGAGGGTGGAGCAGAATGACCGAAAAGTTAGCGGCTGCTGACCAAACCCTCGTTCGCTTGAATGTCCGGTTTCCCAAATTCCCATTCACGAAACCTGACAGGCAGCAGACGGCCAAATTGTTGTCGGTCGTCCCGCATCGCAGCTCAAATCAATTCCGAGAAAAAGCTATGGTCAATTTTCGCGTAGCATGCCGATTGCCTTGCTTTTATGCAGAAATAGGGGCTCGGTAAGCTTCGACAGCTTTTTTAGATCTCCCGTCATGGATACCAACAAGACAATTGATCCCACTGCCCTGTAGGTAAAATATGAGGCCCTGATATCTTGGCGACCGTACCCTTTCTCCGTTTTTATTACGGAGAAACTTGGGCGATTAGGTCGCATGAGTCGCCCCGAAAGCTGGCAATCTTTTGCCGCCTACGAAAACGAATTGCTTTCGCAAAATGCCCGTAGGGACCGGAATTCATAGTTTGTCGCGCGTCCAACTAGGCATTGCTGTACTGATCTTATTGTGCAACAGGTCGACCAACCCCTGCTCGAGAAGCAGCCGCCTTCTTGAGATTCTTGTTTTAGAAGAAGCAGACACTTCGATTGAGCGCCTATAGCCGCTCTATGCCTCTCTTCACAAGACCTGACAGAGTGAGAGCCAAGAGCGCGAAAACAATCCAACCGAAAAAGTCAGCTAAAGTATCTAGATACCAAAATTTATTCCAAACCCCACAATCGTGATCTCCAAACGATTTAATGCACAGCGCTTCTGGCTTTGTGAGACGAAGATCCTCGAATGTTCCATCCGGATGATGGTGGTTATTGTACATAAATTTCCACTCAATTGCGTATCGATCTTTCATGCCTAAATCAGCTGGAAGAAGCTTATCGGCTCCATAAATGACGTTTTCCTGCAGCGTATCGAAGCGCATCCCCGCCCAAGATGGCAAGAAGCAGAAGAGGATCATGACGGCAATGGATGACCCAAGCGCGCGGAAGCCTCTGAGGCCATGGCCGAAGCCATACCGGAATAAGACTTCAGCCAGCCAGCCGACAAAAGGTGCAATCGCGCAGATTATGGTTGACGCTATAAGCGTCAATGCCGAAGCGCCTAGCAAGCTTGCGGACAGAATTTCCATCGAAGCCATTGGTCCGCGTGTTCTGTAGACGTCACAGATAGCCCGAAATGGAATCCCACCCGAGTACCAACCTAATAGCAGGCTGAATAACGACGTTGGCAGCAGGCCCAAGCCGACTTTGCAAATCGCTCGAAATAGCCTTCGGATCCGAAAGAGCCAGCCGATACGGTTGCGCTCGCTTATCAGAGTCGCAGCGGTCTTGATTTCCCCATGTTGTATATAGGCTTTTGCGAACATCCCATAGGGCTGAGGCAAGAAGGGCGGTTCCTTTTCAGCCCGCCTCCAATTGGGTTGGCGAAAATTTCGAACCCACCAATCTTTGAATTTCTCAAAGTCAGTAATAGGCCGGTCTGGCCTGTGGTCGTAATAGCTGCCAAGCGCTTCCATGCGGAAACGTTGAACTTCCGCGTAATCGATGGTGTGACGCGTTCGCTCTGTTTCCAGCAGACCTCGAGAGCTTTTGGCCATTCCAATCACCCGCAGAATATTTCCGCAATACCATCTGAGCCAGTTTGCTCCGCGTGTGTTGCGCACATCGACTGGCTTCAACTGACTGGATCGGTCTAGTCGCGCCAACTGTATTCCTTCAAACCTCAGTCGCCACGGTGTTTGTGGAATGGGTTTCCATTTTTTGGCCTTAAAGAACCATCTCTTGCTCAAGGGCTCGCTATTGAGGCCTTCCCAACAGGTCGCGTCCGCATCGTCCCAAGAGCTGCAAGACATGCCTCGCATATCGATCGTATATCCCGATAGCGGTGCCGCAAATGCCTCACTGAAGATGGATATGGAATTACGCTTTAAGTTGATCCCGCCGGAAACGTACAAGTCCTGCATATCAAATAGCGAAGGTTGATCCCAAGATATATCGCAACGCGATTTGTCTAACGTGCCGATACCGGGCTGTGTCGTTATTCGAGACTGATCATGTTTCCAATTTCGTTCACGGATCATTTCAATTTGAAAGAAATTAATGGCATCGATTTGCATCGATCCATCCAGGTGAAGCCGCTCAACAGACGCACGACCTTCGATCCGTGTCAGATTGAATGTGGCAAGACCGGATACGAAACAGTCGGACAAATCGAGCGCGGTATGCCAACCAACCTTGAATGCGTCCTGAAGCTTTGCCTCATAAGGGCTAGCTACTCGCGCCTCCGTGAGTCCAGACAGACTGATCTTGCCTGAGATACGTAGCTCACGTCCAAACTTCGCACCGCTGAAGTATATTGGGCCTCTGAATTCTGAGGTTGGCGCGATGATCGCGCCGAGTTCAAATTTGGCTTTCCAGGCATCAAGGGCGGGCCCTACCACCGCCTCGCCAACCATGCCGCTCATGGGCCGACTACGTCTGCCGAATTTGCTGTTTCCAACGAGAAACTGACCACCAATTGTTGCGCGGCGGAGATCAATGTCACCGGTCTCATATACGGGAGCCATATTCTTGTCGCTCAGGCGAGCCGGATCCAAAAAGACGCTTTCAACCCTTTCTATGTGAAGATCCCCTCCGATCCTCGCTTGCGAGAGGACGATGCGCCCACACACGGTAGAAGGTCGCCACGAAACTTTGTCAGAACCATCGAGGTTTTCCTGGCGAGCAATACCGTCAGCTGCGGGATATCCCAGCCAGAAGAAGCTTCCCCCAACTTCCATGTCAACGCCATATAGCGCGCAATATTGGCTGGTTTGCATAGCGCCGCCGTTAGGTGGTTCAAGATCATGCGCTGATATTAATCGGCCAGTGATGCGCACTGAATTCCGGATATTAGTCTGGTAGGTGTTGAGGCCACCCAAAGCTACGGAACCATCAATAAATTGCAGTCTGCCACCAATTTCTGTGCCGGCCAAGGATAGAGCGAAATAGTTTGCTGAGTTTCCGGTATTCTTTGGATCCTCCCAATGGTTTATTTGATAACCGATGTCTTGTCGTCGCCCGGTTTGCTCCGGCCAATCCTCCTCGCGCGGCGAACTGAGGAGGCAGTTGCTAACGATCAGCGATCCGTCGACGCGCGACGAATTAATACGGATTTGGCAAAAGCGCTTATCTGCCAATGCTGTCGCCATTTTGAGAAGTGCGTGCTGATCCTGGTGTTGCCACGGTTCGGATGCACCTCCCGAACTTAATCCGTCGGTGAGAGACAGGAGCGGTTCAAGTCTTTCAAACGTACAATCATTATCGATTTGTGCGCCTAGTGAGATGATGCCGCGTAGCCTACAGTTCTGGATAACCAGCCCTGCTAAGTGGCTCCCGTTGAAGCTGAGCGTGCCACGGATGATGCAGCGGCGCAGGACAAGTGTTGGAACTGAACCGCCCGGCCCGGACAGATTTTCGAGATTTAGAAATTGGCTTTCGGCAGAAGACGGTTCGATTGATGCATGGGCATTCGGGAGATCGTCATCGGCACAGATGACGAGTGAGAAATTTTCGCCGCCATCAGCAATAAGCGGGATTTTGTCCGGGATGAAGCCGTTAGCGGGACTGCCCGTTAAACGGTCTCGGAGCCTTGAGATTGTAAGATAAGATCGCTTCTGACCGGCGGCATCGACAAAATCGACGAAGTCGCTTTTCTCATCATAGAAAATCATTGGCCAGTCCGGCTCCTGTTTATGTAGTTATGAGGGGTTATATTTCTTATAAACAAGGTTATAACGTGGCGAGGGTATAAAAAAATATTTATCAATAATTGTTTTATAAAAACATTGCACTTATTAAATGATTTTGTAAGATACTCATAAATTTTTACTATATAAAAACCTTATAGTAATAATTAGAAACTTTGATAATATAACTTTGCGAGAATTTATTAAGCCAATTGAAAATATGGCTGGTGATACTGTATTAAAAAGGCGAATGAGCGCCAGTTGATCATCGCTTTTCGACCAGGCGGCTTTCGCCGAACGGATTTTTAGCCTTTTGTCATTCATCAGTCTGGTTTCGATATAATGATCCCGCGGAAATGTTTTTGTCCTTCCGGAAGCTTTTTGCACGGTACGCCATCTGCATTTTTCAACTCACCATCATCACTGAGCACAAGTAGTCGACCATCATCCAGTTCGACCAAGGCCTCTGGGCCGGTTCCTTGAAAATCTGCATCGAGCTTGATGGGTTTTTGAGAAATGTCACCTGACCAGCGATAGATCGCGAAATTTTGGACCTCATCGATGGCACCTGCCAGCACTAGATAATCCTTATGGGCAGGCCGATATGCGATATCTCTTATACCTCGGCGGCCGAGATCCAACATTATGACCCGGGCTAAAGTTGGAGCGTGAGTGCCGAGAACGACTTGTTCTGGGTTGATAAGATCGACCAATATTGCGTTCGCATCGGGCCCAGACGTCGGGTTTCTAAAGCCGATCAGGACGCCATCTTTTCCGTTCGGTGCAAGCCCCTCAATGTTGAGCGCGCCGGGAGACTTTGGCGGAAGCAATGCGGCTTCCTCCAGATGATAGGGTGCAAGGGCCGGATCGTGTACTAATGTTTCAAATAGAGCCTGGCTTGCTCTGCTTGCGGGCGTTCCAAGCACGGTGAGTTGGCCCTTATCACCGACCCGTGTCGCGAAGAAGCGCCGTCGCGAAGGTTCCGCTCCGCCTTTTTTGCCGCTTCCAAGCGATGCAATCCAATAGACCGTATTTCCAATCTTGGCGGCGGCTTCAATGTCGCCCTCGTCCTTAGGATCAAAGCCAAGCGAAGACGAAAGCAAGGTCCTTCGGGTTTGGAGATCCGTGCCGCCATTTAAGGGATAGATTTTGAGAACGGGCTCTTCGTCCGAAACGGTCACAAAAGTAAGCGGATCAATCATCGCGACGGCGGATCCATCGCATGCGCCGACATAGTCGGCAGCACGACCTGATGTTCCGACAGCTGCCGATGCGATCAGGCATACCAAAGCCCATTTCTTACGCATCATCACGCATCCTTCTCCTGCAATTGATCATGCCGATGCAATTGAGCGATTGAGGAAGTTGTCGAGATTACCACGGAGGAGGCGATCCAGCCGGCTTGGAGTCCAAAACGGCACCTCCCGCACGGCGTCAAGCAGCGCCGGAATATAGCGCTCCACCTTATGCTCTTTCGCTAGCATGATCCAATCAGTGCCGAACAGAAACCAGCGAGATTGGGGATCTCCGTTCTCGCACAACCTTGCAATCGATCTCATGAGCTCGCAGGCTGAGCCATCTAGAAGGGCTGATGCGAACGCTATGTCGAGATAGATTTGAGAGGGGCCGGCTTCGTTGGAGCGGAGCACCGAGAGATATAAATCCTCGCCAAACTGATCCGGACTAAAATGCGCCAAGCAAATTTTGAGAGGTTTGGGAGCCACTTCAACACGCTTTAGCCAATAAGCAGGGCTCGCCATTTCGCCGACACCTGGCGACGCTTCATTGCTTGCACGCGCGTGTGCGAGAATTGGCAATTTGCGTTCTCCGCAGAGCGCAAAAAAATGGTCAAGCGACTGATTGATTTCGTCTGCAAATTGATCGAGCGGCCAAGTTTTATCCCAGCGCTTTCTGACAATCGCACCGGCGCGAGAAGTGGGTGGCGGATCTGTGTTACCAAATGTCCTGAAGCCCATGGGCGGATAAAGTTTAAAACCAGATATTTCGATGTCACTGGTCGTTGTGCTGTCCACCCAACGTGTTAGGCGCTCCAGATACGGATCGTTGCCCCTTGCGGCCAAGCGGTCTTCTGTGTGGCGCAAAGGATCGTAGGGAGCAAAGGTCTCGATCTTCACCCGAGAACTCGCCCGGCGACGATAATATGTCCAAAACTTCAGTTGGTCCTCAATACTCGACTGGGGGGCGCTACCGTCGCCCAGCCAGCGGTCATAATCGACGATCAGATTGACGACCCGCGTTGTACGCGTTTTTGGAACGGTCATGGCGTCTAAATATGCGTGGACATGCGAGCAACGTGATTGGATGAGAAGATAGATCCATTTTACGCCGTCCCACAGCGTTGATGCGCTGGCCCGTGGCAGTCCCGAAGAAAAGAGCGTCGGCAAAATGTCACCCGGCTCGACCGGCCGCTTGATCGCGTCAGCGCCATTTTCAGCAACTCTTGCAATGAATGCACGGTCGATCCGGCCTAGCACTCCCGACGCGACCATTTTCTTTTCAGCTTCTCCCATTTGTGCGGGATCGCGTTCTGTAGCGCTGGCTTGCTCGATAAAAATACCAAGCGCGAAGTGGCTATCCTCCAATGACCAGGAAGAACCTGTATCGACAAGTGGTTTTGAACCCCGGGCAGCAACCGCAGTTTCGATCTGATCTGCAATGACGCCCGCAAACCGGGTACTGGAAATGATGTCTGCAGCTCGACCACTGCTCGATGAGCGAAGCTTTTGAAGTTCATCGCTCGCTGGCAAAGCGAGTGCTTTTACCGTCCGCGCCAGCGCCACCAGAGCAGGCCATATGATCTCCCAACCCTTCAAAAACTCTGGAAGGGCGACATTCTCTAGAAAGCCCGCAATCGGAAGATCTGCGGCATTGAAAAAATGCGCGTGAGCATCACCCATTTCTTGTTCCATTGCAGCAAGTGGTCCCAACGGCTTCAAATCTGCGCAAGAAGCGCAGCTGCCGAGGAAGAGCATAGCACTTGTAGCAACGAAAGCTCTGCGATCGAGGGGCGCCAAATCTATCAGCATCAGTGTCGACTTTTCGACCTAAGGCCCGGATGATGCTGTTGCTGCAACGGGTGGATTAGCCGTTCCTAGCGTGGCGAGCTCTTTCCATGGCTCATCTCGTTGAGCTTTCGACGCACCGAGCTTTTGCAGGCACAGCATGAATGCTCGATCAAACATGATGTCTTTAGGTTTGCGGCAAGCATCTTGCGGACTTCCCGCAAGGAGGAAGGGTTTGTGATATCCGTCGGCCGTAACGAGATGAATCTTGCCGGTGGGGTGTGCGAGGCGGAGCGCCGCAATCGATCCCACCTCCAATTGATTGACGACGATCGCTTCTGCCCTAAATGCCGCGGTCAGCGCACCGGCGCTGCCATCGACTTTGAAATCAGCTTCGGGTTTACCTTCCTCGCCGAGGAGTTCGGTTGGCCCGTTCCGAATAACATAGAGATCGGGCGCGGTGACGATCCACGAAGCGCCTCGAATGCCACTTTGTGCTACGCGTGCTTGAGCGAGTTTTTCTGCTACGGCGAGACTCTCGGCGATATTCTGTTCAAATACGGACTGGCGAACACCGCCGTCATAATAAGCTTGCTGGTTGATGCGGACTTGTTGAAAGAAAACGGGCATCGCGGCGCTTGCGAGCGCTATACCGGTCAAACATTGCTGGGCATTTTTTCTTTGTTTAACTGACGCTGCCCCCGAGCCACTCTGAGCGATCCGAACCGCATCGGCATATTTGAATTTGCCATCGCTCGCTTGAACAAACCCGATATAGACGATGCGCCCCGAGCGCGCGAGTGCATCGATCATAGGGCAGCCGTTGGACGCGTTGCCGCGTGTGCACAGCGCTTCCTCAATCTTTCGGCGTAGTGGTTTGAGGCCGGCCAATGAGCCGGTCAATATTGCCAGTGGCTTTGCGTTGCGATTGACAACAGCTTTCTCGTTCAAAGGGGAGTAACTCACTAGAAGCTTTTTATAAGCAGCCGGATCGACCGTATCGATGGCTATGAAGAGAGATTGCAATCCACCTGTACTGACTCCCGTAACCACCTGAAAATCTACGGGGTGCGGCCGGGTGCTTGTTTGAAGCTCGTTAAGAAAGCCTGCGCCAAACGCGCCCCATTGTCCGCCTCCAGAAAGTAGAAGAACGCCTTTTTGCCTCGCGGGCGTGCCAGTGGGGCGCAAGGCCAAGAGGTGGGCGTTGGTCAATGACAGGTTTTCAAATGTTTTTACGAGCGGCGATGAAACTATTTCCGGATTTGATGCTGTATCGACCGACATAATGACGATGCCATGTTGCGTGTCGCTCTGTATGTCTCTGACAAGTTGGGATGGCTTCACGTCCTCGACGAACGATTTGAAATTTTCACAGTCGATATTAAGCGCGCCCCTCGTGGCACAGCCTGACAAAGCGCAAAATGACAGGATCAAGACGAGCAGTTTTGTAACACTCATATGGTCCTCCAAGAGTAACTAGATTCTAATGCTCTCATCAGCCTGCCGAGCCACGAGTGTGTGTTCGTGAAACACCACGCCTGACCGATCGATAAGTCGAAAGAGGACCTGCTGATTTTGCACGGTAAATGACGCAAAGCCCGCGCGATCGACGAAGCTTAGCCAGCGGGGCTTATCTTCTGGGAGCATGTTGCCTGGACAATCTGTCGAGAGCACACAGCCGAAGACATTTCGATCGCCCGTAAATGCGCGAAGTTCTTCAGAGCCTCCGCCAGAGCATATATAGTCCATCCCAGGTGACGTGATGTGATAGAGGCAATGATCGTGCCCGTTGACATATGCTGTGACGCCAGCGCGTCTGAACAGCTGATCGAGGTCAGCCATTCCAGATTTACCGCCATGCTTCCCAACAGAGAATATAGGATGGTGACCAAAAACAAGCTTTAGCGGCGCCCTAGAATCTAGCAGGGCATGCGTAAGCCATTTCTTTTGTGCAGCCTGATCTGCTGGCGCGATTGAACTGCCAAGGAAGGCATAAGGAAAGCTTTCCCGTCCTTTCCAGACAACCGTATCGATGAAAAACAGATCAATATCGGGATCCCCAAAATCTGATCCGGAAAGCATATGCCATCGCTGAGGCATATACCAACGGTTGCATTTTCCCGTCCGATCTATCTGGGCATAAACATTTCCGCCGTAATCGTGATTTCCTAAAACCGGATACCATCGCTGTTGAAGTTCGGGGTCTCGATAGATTTCCTCGAAAGACGTGATCCATTTTTTATCGTGGACACTATTGACGCCCAAATTGTAAAAATTGTCGCCAGTCGAAACGACAAATCGGATCGGGCGTTTCGCTGCCTGATTCGCCATCTGTCTTGCGACATGCGACTGAAAATCTTCGCCATTTCGTCCCCAATCTCCCAAGACGAGAAAATCGGTCGCTAAGCGATCAGCAGGAGCGGCAGCAAAAGACATGGAGGGCGAAGCACATGAGGCCGCAGTCGCGAAAAGCAGCTCTCTGCGAGTGAAGAAGGGTGGACGCATCAACACGTGCACGTTGGCGAAGCCACCCCGTCGCAACAGATTTTACGACCGTCACCACAGCCGCAAACACCGCCGTGATGCGAGCAACAGCCAGATTGCATTGCTTCCTCGGCGGTTGCGAACGTGCGGCCGTTGCCCTCTGTCGAGGGGATCTTTTGAAGTGAGGGGACTGTTTGGGAAGGGTTTGGCGAGGGCGACGGCGATGAAGAAATAAAGACAATGGCTAACGTCAACTTGAGCATTGTCGACTCCCCATGTCGAGATCAGCGCATGTGATTTTAATATATAATGGATCTTGATCCAATATTTCGCAAGGTATTTAGCAAACACAATCTATATCAATCGCTATTTACATTGTCATAAATTGCTAGATATGGAGCTCCTGGATTCCTTATGGAGATAAGAGCGTGGAAAATGACCATTTGGTTCAACTCACTACAGATATCGTTGCCGCCCATGTGAGTAATAATAGCGTTGCGCTTGCTGATATCAGTGTGTTGATTTCCAATGTGCATTCGGCGCTTCAAGGTCTCGGCGCACCTGCGCTTGAAGTGGTCGAGAAGCTTGAACCTGCTGTGTCGATCCGGAGCAGCGTTAAATCAGATTATATTGTCTGCCTTGAGGACGGCAAGAAACTGAAGATGTTGAAGCGCCATCTGATGACACATTACCAACTGACGCCTGAGCAATATCGCGCCAAATGGAATTTGCCACCTTCCTATCCGATGGTCGCTCCGGAATATGCTGCTACCCGCCAGGCATTGGCTTTAAAAATTGGTCTTGGACGCAAAAAGGGCCAGACTATGCCGAAGACTACACGGAAAGCTCGGGTAAAGTCGGCACCTGTAGCAGGGTAGGCTCGCGTCGAAACTCGCATCGTCAATTGAGCCGACATGGATCTCGGGCGTAGGCGTTGCAACGCTCGCGCCCAAGATTCTGCAAGTATGAGGCTCGCACTCGTCGAGAAACTGATCGTCGTGAGCCGGCCGCTCGCTAGGGCCGTCCGGTCAAAATATCCAACGCCAGAGCGAGATCGCCCAGAATCGCACGGTGTCTAACAGCGAGATGATCTGCAACACTATGATCAATGATATGCCCAGCTTAGCCTGGCGGCTAAGCTTGTTCGTTTCCTTATCCGAACGTAGCTCCCACATTCCAACGCGTTTAACTGGTAACGGTTATCGAGGCGTCAATCTGCGCAGTACAAATCAGGCATTTAAAAAATGCTGTCCTACATGGAACAAAACATGAACAATACGAGCATGGAGGATTCGCAAATGCTCAGTTTGAACGCGTCTCTGCTATTTGGTTTGGCAGCTGTCATTTCCGCCTGCGCATCGCTGGTGTGGTCGATCCGGCGACGTGGTTGATCGACAGCAAACAGCCTTGCTAGGTAGCCTCATGATTGATGATCGAGAGATCTGGGCATGTGCCCTTCATCTGTTGCGACAATATGGAGACGGCGCAGCACTGCATGCCGCGCAGCGCGCTGACGAACTGATCTTGGCCAGCGATATCGATGGCCAGCGAACGTGGTTGCGCATCCTGAATCGTATCAATCTGTTGGAGAGTGACGGAAGCGAGCGAGGAGAGAAGGCGCTGCAGTGACGCTTGCTATTTGCCGTGGAGCTGAATGCGGCACGATGCCTTAGGAAACGTGTCCAGCAGTTGCTGACAGCTGCGGCCAATCCCTGATCTGTATCCAACCTTTCCCGCGTTCGATCACGCCATCAGCGACCAGTTTTGCCAGGGTCCGGTTGATATGAACGGCGGTCAAACCCAATATGTCGCCGAGCTGCTCTTGCTTGAGCGGAAAACTGAATGCCTCGCATGGCTCTTCCGCGCAACGACTCGCGAATTCGCACAGGAAATTTGCGACGCGCGCATAGGAGTCGTTCCGCCCGACATTCGTCAGCCAGGATTTAAGTCTCCTTGTCTCGGCACACAGGTGACGCGTGAGCGCTGCATGAACGACGGGGAAACGGTCAAGCAGGTCCTCAAAGTCAGGACGCGAAACATCGATGACCTCAACATCCGTGATTGCGCGCACGCCATGAGCTGCCTTGCCTTTGAAAAAGCTGTCGAGGCATAGCGGTTCCCCAGATCGCTTTAGCGACAGGATTTGGCGGGCATCGCGCCCGGTTGTTTTAAAATCAAACGCAGTTCCCAGGTTCATGACGGTAAAAAACGTGATGGGATCGTTTTCGTGGTAGAGTGGGCATCCTTTGCGCACGACGCGAGTAAGGTGACGTAGATCCAATATCGCGGCGGTTACATTGGGTTCTAGCGGATAATATGAATTCAAGAGGTCCCGAAAAGGCCGCAACGCCTTGCGGGAGGTGTCGACAAAACTGTTGCCCAACAATCCGCTTGCTAAACCTTCAATGTTCATGAGCGTTGGCTCACAGGAAGGAGTCCGAGCTGTCGAAAGCTGGACCAGCGTGCGCCGGCAACGATGATGTGATCGTGAAAGTGAACGTCCAGCGTCTCGGCCGCCAGAGCCAGCCGCTTGGTCGTTTTGCAATCAGCATCACTGGGTGTGGGGTCTCCCGAAGGATGGTTGTGGACCAAGATGAAGCCAGTTGCGCCCACTTCGAGCGCCCGTTTCAAAATCTCTCGAGGGTAGCACGGCGCCTCGCATATCGTCCCGTCTACCATGACCTGATCGAAGACCAGATGGTTCTGGGCGTTTAAGAACAAGACGCGGAGCTGTTCGAGGGGCAAATGTCCCATTTGAAACGAAAGATAGTCGATGACCGCCTGTGCCGTCGCCATCAGGGGACCATGATCAATGCTGTATTCAAGACAGTGCAGCATGGCCGCGCGGAAGATTCCCAATGCGTCCGCAACCGTGTCGCCTGCGACTGCCTCGACCGATGTTCGAGAAGCTGCTAATATGGCCGGAAGGTTGCCGAAACGTGCGATGAGCGCTTCAGACGCCGCGCCTGAACTTGGACAGGCGAGCCCAAGTAGTGACGAAAGGGCTAACGCACCATCTGCCGCCTGAACTTCTCTCGCTGCCGTGTGCCGATGAGAATTGCGATCCAGATCGGATAAGCCCAAAATCCCTGGGCCATCTCGTAAGCGTAAGGGACGACGCCGGGAACGGCGATCATCACCAGATGCGTCGCAACCGTTACCAGCTGAAAACCTGCTGCGCATAATGTCCAATATCTGTCAAAGTGCAGGGCCAAATAGAGCCAGCCGATCAGCAGGATGAAGTCGATCGCAGCGACAACGCGCTCGAGCGCCGCATACCGCACCTCGTCGGGCAAGGCGGTCATAACCACGGTGGTCAGCACAGATGCGAAGAAGGTAAAGGCCGCGCCGAAACGTTCCGGCTCTTCTCCAAATCGCACTGCATAAACCGTAATTGGTATCGCTATGGCCCAATAGATGATCGGAAGCATTTGATAGAGCATTTCCCAACCCGATCAGATCGCTCTGATCGGGTCAAGGAATGTCGCCGTCTATGCCGCCTGGCTGTCTACAATGTGGAGGATGCCGTTATCATTTGGCTTCTTCGGATAGCCGCCACCAGTCGCGTAGGTCTCAAGCCCTATGTCAGTTTTGACCTGATCGAGCTGCTGATGAGCGATGACGATGGTTTGGCGCGCTTCTGCCAGGCACGCCAAAACCTTTGCGGTGCTGTTGAACGCATCTTGACCCACAACCGCTGAAATTTTTGCTTGCAGCCGGGCCTTGGGAATGGAGCCAACGAGGCTAGCCCCCAAGGTGACTGCGACGTCCAAAGCATTTTCGAGTGCATAAAGATTATCGGCAACGGACTGTACGGCTTCTACACGTTCTTTTCGCATAAGATCCCCCATCGTCCGAGAAGCCCCCGGACGTTCCTGATGTCATCAATCTGGATTAGCTGTGCTGCTGCCCTAAAGGAGAGCTGCAAGCGCATTCAAACCCGCCAGAAGGCCGCCAACTGCCAAAATTGACAAGAAGGCCACCAACGCAATCAATGCAAGCTTCTGCCACACCTTAAGTTTGATCGACCCGTTTATTACCGGACCGCCAATCGGAACCCTAGGTAATGGACCTGGATCGTAGGATCTTTGGTCTTCCATCACCACTTGCGAACCGACACCACTTAGAGGCTGCATTTCCTCGTTTGCTGCAGCTCCGATTGTTGCGGAATTCAGCGGAGAGACAAGCGCCTGCGGTTGCGATCGTAATTTCTGCGATAGGCCATTCGCCTCAAATGCTGCGAGCATCCGAGCCGCTTCACCGCGACTTGCCGTGCCTAAGAGTTTCAATGCGTCACTGAGATAGGTGTCTACCGACCGAGGCGACAGCTTCAGTTCGATCGCAATTTCTTTCGAACTCATCGCGCGATGGACCAACCGAAGGCAGGCTTTTTGTCGCTCGGTAAGCTTGGATAGTCTTTCGAGATCTTCTGTCATGGGTGGCAGTAAGACGATTGATCCACCTGCCCTGAAGGTAAAATGTGAAGCTGTAATATCTTTGCGACCATATCCGTTCTCCATTTTTATTGCGGAGAAGCTAGCGCGATTAGCTCGCGTGAGTCGACACGAAAGCTGGCAATCTTTCGCCGCCTAGGAAGCTGCTGCTCGATAATGTCATGCCAGTACAAGATGTGGAGATTGACCTCGTAGATGGCAAAGACGTTATTGTCGGCAAACTTGTGCGTTCCATTTTTGGCAGAGGCCTCCGGCCAAGACTGAGATGCAGCGATCGTCAGATACACATCTTAGGTTGGTGAGCAAAATCTGCTGATAACCAGACTTAATTGAGGAAATTTCGATTCTCTCATCTCCGGTCCTAGCGGCTATCAAGGCCCTCAAGTCATTTGAATGACTGCGTCAAAATGGGATGCGTTCTTCCTCAAACCGTTTTCATCGGTGTTAAAAACGAAATAAAGAGTACGAAGAATCCACAGTGTTCTGCCATCTGGTCTGGTCGCCAAGACCGATCCCGTGAATGTGGAATACGAGACTCGCGCCAAGAATCTCCTTAAGGGAGAGCTTAAGAGGCGGGGGATCACTTATGAGGGATTGGCTGAAAAGCTGGCGACGATCGGCGTCACCGAGAACGCGCGCAATCTCAATAACAAGATCAGCCTGGGCGGCTTTACGGCTGCGTTCTTGCTCCAATGCTTAGAGGCAATAGGGTCGCGTTCTGTGCATCTGTCGGATGGCTGATCCTAGCAGGGGCTGCTCCACCACATAAACAGGAGCCAGCTGCCAATCCCAAGCAACATGTAAGCAAACTTACCGCGTCGATCGAAAACTATTCGGCCTACCCCGACCGCAATTCCGACCGCTGTTATAGCGACAAGAACCATGAGCGCGCCGATCTGTGCGCCCAATGGCGCGCGGCTATTGCGGCTGAAAAAGCATCTCAAGCCGCGATATCGGCTACTGATATTGGTTATGTTGGAAACTGGATTTCCGGCTTCGGCGCAGTTCTGTCGTTCATCAGCATCATTCTGGTGCTCTGTGCTTTGAAGGTAGCGCTTCAAGCTAATGATATCACCAGAGATACTGCGCGCCGTCAGCTGCGGGCTTATCTCAATACCACGGGTGTGTGGTTCGATACCGAGGCAACGCAGGTTCGCCTTTGTGTCTGTAATCGCGGCCAAACCCCGGCTTATGATGTCGTGGTGAAAACCATCAGCCGCATAAAAGGTGGAAAATGGTCCGTTGATCCCCATAATTTTGGGATCATTGACCCCCAATCGGAATGGATCGGCGGATTTAATTTTCCAGGCCTTGTATCTAACAGAACGGCCCGCGAAGCGGATGTTTTGGTTTACATTTGTTATCGTGCGTTCGGGGAGGATAAATTTTCCTATGCTCGGCACCAGCATTTCCGATTTCATTTGGGGGAGCGAATAAAAGACGGAAGGATTGGTAGTGGGCTGGTTGGAGAAGGCACTCGCGAGCGCCACGTGCCCCCACGCAAGGCCAAACGATCGAGCCGCAATCCAGCCTAACATGCCTCACCGGTGCTTTCGCTGGCGAGTATAGCCGTATCCGATGGCGAGTGTATCGCGCTTGGTGCGTTTGATACATAATGCCGCTCTTATCGCCGGTTTTGAAACGCAGGCTTGATGAGAAATTCGCGCGCGTCGCTGAGAATCAGGCGTTTCTCGTCGAGTCCGTGACGAACATTGAGACTGCCAAGGCGATGGCGGTCGAGCCAGCTTTACAGACGCGCTGGGAAAAGCAGTTGGCTGCCTATGTGCAGTCCGGGTTCAAAGCTCGGCAGATCGCGAACTGGGGATCGGAATCGATCCAGCTCGTCTCCAAACTGTCATCGGCGATCATTCTCTATATTGGTGCAAAGCGGGTGATGGACGCCGACATGACGGTCGGTGATTTGGATGTGCAGATGCTCGCGCGTTCGCGCAGCAGTCATCTCCTGCTTAGCTTGGAGGCGTGCGATTTCGGGATCAGTCCTACCAACTGGCAAAAGAGCGTCCATCCCAAGCCGTTTCACCAGAAGATCGAGGTGATCTTCGATGGGATCGATACGGATAGAGCATCACCTGCCGATAATGTGCAACTTACAACTGGTGACCTTACCTTACGCAGCGGCGAGGAGGTGTTGACCTACGTTGCCCGCAATCTCGAACCCTATCGCGGGTTTAGAACATTCATGCATGCGCTTCCCAAAATCTTGGAGCGTCGACCCAGCGCACGGATTGTCGTCGTCGGTGGAAACGGCGTCAGTTATGGTTCGAAACCTAAGGGTTTTAAGAGCTGGCGCGATGCAATGTTGGCTGAAGTCCATCTGGATACATCACGAGTGCATTTCATAGAGCGGCTTGCGTATGATGACCTGTTGACGTTGTTTCGTATTTCTCGGGCACATGTTTACCTCACATATCCGTTCGTATTGAGCTGGTCGTGCTTGGAAGCGATGGCGTGTGGGACCCTTGTCATCGGGTCGGACACACCCCCCGTTCGTGAGGTCATCGAGCATGGAAAGAATGGTTTGCTTACAGATTTTTTCGATGCCGACGCGTTAGCCGAGCAGGCTATTGACGCACTGGCTCGTCCTAATCGGTATGACGCACTGAAGCGTGAGGCGAGAAAAACGATGATTGAGCGATATGACGTCCATAAATGCGTTCGCGACCAATTAACGTTTATCGCAAATTTTAGGTAAAGCGCCTCCCTGGTGATCCTTGTTAGAGACTAGTCAATCCAGCAGTTCGCCAGCTTGTACCCCGAGCGGCTTGGCGAGCTTCTCAACGACCGTCACGGTTGGATTCCTGGCCCCGCGTTCGATGTCGCTGACATAGGTGCGGTGGATGCCGGCGCGGTCGGCATAGTCTTCCTGGCTCCAGCCTTTCTCGAGCCTGAGCTTTCGAACATTGGCACCAAGGCGCTTGCGTATATCCACGCGCTCTAAAGACGCGCCTGTCGACCATCGATCTACAGACGATCAGTGACATTTGAGTTGACTGCCCCGTAAAGTCGAGCAAGGTCGGTGTTACTGATAGTCGACAGGGAGATTTGGTATGCGGTCGCATGGTTTAAGCAAAATGCATGTGCTAATGGTGGCAGCGACGGCGCTGGTCTGCGCTTCGGCAGAAGCGGCAACCTACAGCGTTCACCTTGAGGGCAAGCTCACCTCGCAGATTAATCCTGGGACCGATCCTACTTTGTCGGCAGGCAACACCGTCGTGCTTGAGATGGGGTTTAACGACCAGCATGTGTTCGCGTGGGGCAGTGCAGGTTTTTCGATCGCATCAGGCTTCATGTCGATCATAGCACCGGGTGTGGAGTGGACATCCAACGACGATTTGATCGATGGCTGGCCATTCTTTGCCTACACCAACGACGATCCAGAGGGGCCATTCGTGCTCCGTTTCCCGGCCATCGCATTCAAGGATGGCAAGGTCGTCGGTGTCCTGGGCGATCTCTATCCGCTCGACGATCGCCCGCTGTTCCTGCCAGGATCCGCCACCAGCGTTGACAGCTTCTTGACCGAGGAACGGGATGAAGACGGCAACTTGATCGTTTCAAGCTATTATGGGCCGGTCGAGTTGTCTGCGGCATTCCAGATCCAGGAAGGCTACGGAAACTATGGCAATACCAACCGATCGCCGGGCTTCAACGGCATCTGGGATTTTGCGGGAAGCTCGGTCACCCTGGATGGCGTACCGGAGCCGGCCAGCTGGGCGATGATGCTGGTCGGGTTCGGCTTAGCTGGAACTGCCATCCGGCTCCGGCACCGTGCGAAGGCAGAATGCCGATTGCTCATGTCACGCCGTCAGGGAATAGCGTAGGCGGTGTTTTGCATCTCATCTGCGCATTATGGAAGCACAAGGGCTGGGCGGGCTCTGTACGCTATCCTGATCGGGGTCTTTCTCACCGGCGCAGCATCCCCGTCAGAACAGCCGCGCTGGACTGTGGATGAAGAGACGGTACCGCTGACCGGGGCAGTATCGGTCACGGCCAGCCTCCCGTCCAACGAAGCGCTCAGCAACATGATCGGTCAGCCCGAACGGGCGATCCTTGTCCTGCGATGCCGAGACAATGTCCTGTCCGCCTTTATCGGCTGGCCTGAGATATTATATTCTGACCTGACGACCTTTGACGGCCGTCCGCAAACCGACATATTGTGGCGTCTGGACGACCGTCCTATCTCGTCGAACTTCTGGCTTCGCTCCGATGCCGGCAATGCAGCCGGCATGTTCTCTACCAAACCATCTGCCAAGCTCATCGAGAAGCTGGTCGTATCGAAAAAGCTGGTAGTGCGGATGACGGGCCGGGTCACCCAAGACGCGACGTTCATTCTGGGCGATATCGTCAATATTGCCGCAAAGGTCGGAGCGCCATGTGGCGTATCCTGGACCATCAAACCCTGATGGCAACAAATCCCGCCTTGACCACGCCGGTGATTGCGGCATTCGATACCCAGCGCACTGGTCGCATGGGCGAGATTGTGGTCGAGCTGGAGCTTTTGAAGCGCGGGTGGTTGGTCGGCAACTTCAACGCCAGCACCTTGAACGCTGCGGGGTTTGATCTATTTGCCACCAAAGGCGCGCGGTCAGTCAAGATTCGGGTCAAGGCCAAGCGGCCAGGGGTGGAATGCTTCCGCTGGTCCGCGCGGGCGGACGGCACGATCTTTATTGCCAACAGCGCCGGCGATGATGATTTTGTGGCCGCAGTCTCGTTCGAGGCCGATGGTAGCCAGAGAGTGTATGTAATTCCCACTGCAGAGCTTGCGCGCACCCTGGCAGAAGAGAACGACCGCTGGCTCGGCGGCACGAAGCGCGATGGCACCGCCCGCAAAGCCACCAGCATGCGCCACCTCTATCTCGATCATCGCGATGACGGCACGCCCGCGCATGGGTTCGCCACACGCTGGGCGCACTATCAAGACGCTTGGAAACTGTTGGGTTAGTCAAAAAAAGCTTCTGACAGCGACCGCCTAATCGTCCTCACCGACGCGACGAAATCCGCCACGGATCAAGGGGGCGGCGTCCTTGCCCCGCACCCAAATCATTCCATCAGGATCGACCGGAACTTCATGCCCATCGATGAGGTCGGCATGGCTCACGCCCACTGGTGCCTGCAGTTGCACGTCGTGATTTTCCTCATATGCTCGTCGTGCTTCGTCTTCCCTCCGATAATGCTCAAATATGCCGCCAGGACAGCCATGTTCGCGAATCCAGTGAAGAGCCTGTGATAAGGCATCCACTTGATCGTCGTGCCTGGTTTTTGGAAATCCGCACAACTCCCGGATGAGCCCCTCTTCCCATGATGCGGTTTCGGGGAGGTAGACCCGGCCCTGCTCGATCATCGGCGTGACACCATTGAAACGGCTAACCTTGTCGCCCTTCGGGACAACCGGCATCCCTTTGTAGAAATGTGCTGCCCTGAGTTCTTGCAAAAGTCCAATGCCGGAGCCTGCCTCCTCAATAAGCACAACTTCCGCGTGATGATGGACGGCGTGTTCGATCACACGCCTGCGAAGGGCAGGAAGATCCAGCCGCTCCCGAAATACATCGAGCAGATAGATCCTTTCTCCCTTGATCGCACAGGTTACGCAAACGCTGTAATCGTTCAGCTGGCTGGCCTTGGACGCCGTGTCCCAGGATTGGATGACGCGGTCGATGCCGTGCAGATCGAAGGAACCGTAGCGCCGAAACCAGGCGGGACTTACAAGGTTGCCCTGGATGGGCATCGGCGCCTGAAGATATTGCGCCGAATAAAATAACAGACCAAGCAGGCGCTGCTGCTCTTCGAGCACCTCCAGTGGCTCACGACTTGGGTGAAGCGCCTCGCCGGCCCGCCGGATGTGCACCTGCGTGCCGAACGGCGTCGCGAAGCGATGTTCTTCATCGTCTTGCGCGACCGCCGAGAACACAAGCAGCTTGAAACGTGCGCTCAAGACAGCCTGTCCAATATGTTGCCGATGACATCATCTTCGTGCAGTCGCTGCATGACGATGATGATACGACCATTTCGCTTGTCGTTCAGCCGCGTAAATAAGGTATGCTGAACCCAATTGTTGGTCCGCATTCGTTCTGCATCTGACAGCGCTTCCGACGGCTTCATAGGATCATCCAGGATGATGTAATCGGCGCCAAAGCCTGTGATCACTCCGTCGACCGATGTCGAAAACCGACCACCCCCCGCTGTCGTCTCGAAATTGTGGAGCGCCTGGCGCTTGGAAGCCAGCTCTGTTCCGGAGAACAAACGACGATACCAATCCGACTGCATGACCTGACGGCAATCATAAGCCATCTTGTCGGCAAGTTCCTGGCCATAGCTTGCGCAGATCAGCCGGGCGGTGGGATCGTGTCCGAGAATCCAGGCGGGCAGGGCGACCGACAGGATGATGGACTTGAGGCTGCGCGGTGGCATGGCCACTGCAAGCCGCCGCTCGTCACCGATCCGCAATTCTTCCAAGGCTTCGATGATCATATGGATATGCCAATTGTCGAGATAAGGAACGCCGGGGTTAAGCTCGGCAAACACACGCCTTAGGAACAGCCAGAAATAGATGTGCGTAAAGGCATCATACTCGCGATGAGTGAGAGGATGCATATTAAGCCTCCAAGCCAAGCGAACGGCGATATTCTGTCAAAAAAGCCTCTGCGATCTCCCGATCGCTGACGGTAAGAGGCACATCCGCAGACGCCTTTAACGCCAGCTGCTGCTCCGCCTTTGTGACGTAATCGAGTAGCGCCTTGCCGGCGCGGTGATCGCCTGATGCGCCCTTGTTTGCGAACTGTGAGGCTGTCAAATCGAGCTTGCGCATCTTGCGCTTGCGCCCGCGATCGTTTGCCGTGACGACCTCATGGGCCGCAGCAAGAATTGCGGAGCTGACCGATCTGTCCTTACGGGGGCGCCCCTTGGGATTTGGACACGTTCCCTTCTGGAATCGGCCATTCGAACTACGCTGCGTATCATCGTTCATGGGAAAAACTCCTTCATGATCGCATTCACGAAGGCGCGATCATCGGACCGCGTGAATGCGGATGAGTTTAGAGAGGAATGGGCACTTCCGATCTAGGGGCGAAAACCTGCAATCGCCGTTCTCGCCCCAGCAGAAGACGCTCAATCAATAGCTGCTGCTTCGAGATCTCTAAACAACACGCCATCTGAACGACGGCGGGCCTGCAGTCCTGTCCAGCGCTGCCAGCGCCGGATAATGACGTCGCAATACGCAGGGTCGATTTCCATGCCGCGTGCACGCCGCCCGAGCTTCTCGCAAGCAATCAATGTCGATCCGCTCCCCATGAACGGATCGAGGACCACATCTCCCCGCTGTGTCGAATCTAGCAAAATGTCGCTGATCAAGGCCAACGGCTTGACGGTCGGATGCAGCGCCAACAAATTACCTTCATCGGAAGCAGACCCGAAGCCATTTGCGCCCGCATACGACCAGACGTTGCTGCGTGACCGCCCAAACCGGCCGAGCTCGATATTGTTTCGGTGCTTTTTCTTGCCATTACGCCAGACCCCGAAGAATTCATGGGCAGATCGATAAAAACTGCCCATTCCTGGATTGGTCTTGGTCCAAACGCATGTGTTGACATGCTCATAATATATTGCGCGCGCAGCGACAGTCAGTTCGTACAAGTGGCGCCAATCCATCGCCCAATAATGCAACGAACCGTTGCGCGACCAGCCTGCTGCCAGACGCATCGCAAGCATGAGAAACTGAATGAACTCCCCCTCGGTCATCTCGCCAACCGCCGCGCTGAAATCTCGATGCTTGATCTTTCCCAATCCACTGACATTGCCTTCGATACGCACATTATACGGCGGATCCGCCACGATAAGATCGGCGCGCATGTCCGCCATGAGCGTTGCGTAGGCGAAGGGATCTAGTGCACTTTCGCAGAGGAGTAGATGGGCCCCCAGTTCCCAGAGTTCACCCGTGGCTACCACGGCGGGCCCTGCTTCCGGCGGTGACTCTTCCTTGTCTTCTGACGGGGCGGCAACTGCTGCCATCATATTGATCTCGCCTACCGAATAGCCCACAGCGTCCAGGTCGAACGAAAGATCAAGATCGGACAGTTCGAGCATGATTGAAGATAGATTGCTATCATTCCAGCTGCTCAGATCGCCAAGCCGGTTATCAGCAACGAGGTAGGCCATTCGAGCATGTTCATCGAGATGCGCCAGGCAAATCGTCGGAACTTGTTGAAGGTTCAACGACTTCGCGGCCGCGAGCCGCCCATGGCCGGCGATCACGCGATTTTCCTCATCCACGCCGATTGGCATATTGAACCCGAAAGCGTCGATGCTCTTTGCAAGCTGCTTAATATGGCGCTTGCTATGTGCCCGCGCATTACGCGGATCCGGCCGCAACTGATCGGGGTGTTGATAAAGAATTTTTAGATGTGGAGGTGCATTCATCGTAAAGCTCCTGATGTTAGGAGCTGCCTATTGATACCTCTTCAATTTGGCCGTCGACGGGCAAAAACCTGCGAGCTATTCAAGCAATGTGATGCGAATGAGGTTTTTGGCTATCTTCTTCGTATAACGAGATGCCCTAAAATATTCTGCAAATATGTTACAGAGCATTACGACCTTCTTGTGAAAATCAATATCTTGATAATCAAATGATGCAGAGTCTTTTTCCTTTGCCCGAAGTCTTGCCAGCGCCTGATAAGCGGCAGCAAGGTGAGCGATTGGGTACCAGGGCCAGACATTGTTTTCTTGGTAATTTCTGAGGCGCGTAACATAATTCTCTTCGTAGCCGCCTTCCTCCGGCGGCGACAAAAAGCGAGCAATTTCAACGAGCGGTAGGTCGCGAATTTCTCCGCGAAGAACGGGAAGATGTCCCGTTGCCTCCTTCTTGATTAAAGGCAGAAATATGTGACCGGCAAACAACGCCTTTTTGCGGCGCTTTTCCAATGTGTTTATGGAAACCCGCTTGGCGGCTTCGGTGTAAATTTTCCGAAGCGGTAGGAGTTCCTTTTTGCGATCACGGTGAAGAGTAATCCAACCATCTACAAGCTTCGCGCAGATCGCATTCGCTATCTTGCATTGGCGTTCCCGCGAAAAATTAGGATAGCACAAAATCGCGTCTAGCTGTGCGCCGATTTCCCATGGCTCGTGGCAAGACAGATCTAGAACAATCTCGCACGACTGATCATTCAAAACGCTCTCCATTTTTCCGCGTGAAGCAGCCTGCTATTGCCCTGTTACGCTCCTATTTTCTAGCGTCGATAACCTCCGTGCAACATATTGAAGATCAGAGATTTTCTAGAATTTTGACGTGTTTCGTCGATGAAATCTCAAATAAACAGGTGAAAACAGGTCTGCAGACTCGTTCGCTCACAACTGCGTCGCGCACCATTTGTTCTTCCGGGGACGTCCGAGGATGTCCCGAAAATGGCTTAAATCCGGCGTTTTCTGTGCTATCACCGTCCGGTCAAATCCGGGCGGATACGGCACCAATCGGGAACAATGGGGTATATCCGAGGGTATCGTTCTCCGTCCTTTTGCAGGACGATACCCCCATGAGCACCCTCTTCGCCACGACCGTTGCCAACGCCAAGCCACAGGACCGCGACGATAAGCTGTCCGATGGCGGTGGTCTCTACCTTCTTGTCCGGTCCAACGGGACGAAGCTCTGGCGCCTCAATTAACGCTAGCTCGCAAAATACCGAACGCTTGCCGGGTCATGGCCGGAGGTCAGCTTAGCCGATGCACGATCACGGCGCGACGAAGCCCGCCGGCCGCTGGCGGCCGGCCTGGATCCCTCGCACGAGGCCAAGCTCGCCACAGCGCGCGAAATGCTGTCCGAGGAGAACAGCTTCAAGCTCGTCGCCGAGCTTATCGAACGCGGCGCCCGTATCGTTATCTCGCAACACCCCGGCTGCGCACAGAAGATCGAAATCGATGCCTCCATCTACACCAGGCGCCATCTCACCGAGAACTTCTTCTGCAAGCTCAAAAGTTCAAACGCATCGGCATGCGTACCTGCAAGACCGATCGCAGCTTCGAAGTTATGATCTATCTCGCCGCTGGCGTCATTAACCCTCGGGGAACCCCCACAAGCCCTAGCCTCGATTGATGAGTGTCAGCTCCGCCTCGTCCGCGGGGCTTAGCACCGCCCTTCCGGAATCCCGATAAAGGAAGGCGGCGATCATCCCGACAACGCATGAGATGGTCGTTGCCACGAAGCCGCCCGTGTAGCTGCCGGTAACCTCAGCCGAATAGGCAACCGCCGGCGCTGTCACGGTGGTGAACAAGGTCGCGGCGCTGGCGAAGCCGTAGGCGCGGGGAAAGTCGCGGCTGCCGAATTCGGAAGCGATGCACGCAGCAAGCATCACCCACATGCCCTGGCTGGCGCCGAGCAGAACCGCGCCTACCGTGATCGGGGCGGCGCCGTGAGCCACTGTGAGGAGGAGAGCGCCCGCCGCGGCCGAACCGGTCAGCAGCAACAGCGGCAAGCGATTGCCAGCCCGATCGGCGAGCCATCCTGCCCCGAGCTTCCCAGCAGTTGCGGCCACGTTGAACGCAGCGACGAGCCGGGCCGCCGCTTCGAAGTCGACACCCCGCTCTTTCCCGTATGGTGCGAAATTGTTCGACAGCACGCTATTGGCCGCCAGCGCGGGAACGAAGCACAGCACGACCAACCAGAAATTCCGCCGACTGGCGATCTCCCGAAAACCGATTGTGCTGCCCCTATCCTCCAGCGCGTGATGATCTTCACCATCGAGATACGCTGCGCCTTCACCGGGGTCCGGTCGATCACGCAAGACGAGCCAGGCCAGAGGGATGATCACCACGCAGTTAAAGGCGGCGAACACCCACCAAGTGGCGCGCCACCCGAGCGATCCGATCATTCCGACCACCAGGGGCGGATAGAGGATTCCTGCGAGCACCAGCCCAAGTGCGCTCAGGCTGAAGGCAAGCGCGCGCCGCTTGACGAACCAGCGGGATACCAGCGTTTGCGATGGTATCGCGGTACTCGCGATTACCGCAGGTGGCAGCAGCAGCGCATAGACGAGGACAACCACCCACCCACTGAAGGCGAAGCCAATAAGCGCATAAGCAGCGGCGACACCGATATAGCCTGCCAGCATGATCCGCGACACCGACCAGCGCTCAACCATCCAGCCCGCAAGTGGGGCAAAGAAAGCCGAGGGAATGCTGAACATGGCGATCGCGAGCACGAACAGGCTGATCGGCTGGTGGAAGTCTCGCGACCAGCCTTCGAGGAAGAAGCTGAAACAGTTCGCCATCACCCCCAGCACGGTCATCTGCAGGAGCACGCACATGGCGACGATGTTCCAGCCATGATACCAGGGGGTCTTCAGGCGCAAGCTACGAGTCTCCTCTGCTCGGGCGGTGCTCCGCTCTCATGCAAGGGAGCCGCCCATGGATCAGGCTTAGAGGCCGATCCGGATTAAGGTGCGTGATATCAGCGTCTTGGCTTGATGGCTTAGGCCGTCGCTGACTCTGGAGGTTTTGCGACGAACATCCGAAGGAACGGGCGATGCAGACCAATACCACTCACGCGCAGCATGCGCCAAGCTAGCCCGCTTTGCCAACGGATTTGACGAATGCGAAGTGGCAGTGTTGGAGCCGTTCCTCTCAGCACCGTCTGTCGTGGGGTCGGCCGCGCAAGCGGGCCAATGCGCCCGATCGGATTTCGAGAACACGATCCCTCCGGCCACGGCCCGGCCCTTCATTGCCTCCATCCGGCTCATCGCGAGACGGATCGGAAGCCCATTGAGGCTCCTGCCGTGGAAGAACTGGTAACGAGCATAGGTTCAGGTGCGGTCGGGTTGCACCTGCAAAGCCGACGCAGGTAGCGCGCCAAGACCTTGCCCGGACAACAGACCCATCACGTCGAATGTGCCCATCAACAACGCGCCGCCATCGATAAGATAGTCGGCTCCCGTAATGAATTCGGCGTCATCGGAGGCAAGAAAGGTAACCAGCTTGGCTATCTTTGCCGTATCGCCCATTCTCCGAAGCGGTAGCACGGCTGCGACTCGATCATGATCGATGTCGGCAGAGCTCGGCCCGATCATCCACGAAGGCAGGACCGTGTTGACTCGGATGTTTTCGGGGCCGAGGTCACGCGCGGCGGATTTGCTCAGTCCGCATATTGCGAACTTAGTTGCGTTGTAGGCCAGCCCACCCGACGCATGGACGCTCGCGATCGATCCGATATTGACGATGGCGCCCTTACCGCTCCGCCGCATGGAAGGAACGACAGCCTTCATACCAAGAAAGCAGCCGAGTTCGTTGACCCGCCAGACGCGGGTGAACTCGGCCTCGTCGATATCGACGAGGCCGAGTTCACCCGCGTCTGGCGGGTCAACGAACTCGGCTGCT
>Ga0105249_10000257_pt1 | contig 57683 bp, 60 predicted proteins | sample KBSS44metaG_FD_81522 | JGI IMG/M metagenome (GOLD analysis project Ga0105249, IMG submission 81522) | Switchgrass rhizosphere microbial communities from Kellogg Biological Station, Michigan, USA - KBS S4-4 metaG | ecosystem: Host-associated > Plants > Roots > Rhizosphere > Soil | place... | reverse complement strand
CAACCGGATCGGCCGATGTGGAGAGTGCCGTTGGCCCCGTCAGCAGATCGCTGATGGAATTGTACGGCGTACCCTCGATCGCAATGCGGACAAGGCGATTCTTCGACACTTTGTAGTTCGCGCCAGCTTCCCGCATCTTGATCCGGAGCTGCGTCGATTGCGCGACGGTCATCCCCAGATTACGCGTGACGACCACGACGGACGTCTCGTTGAAGGTGCGGTTCAGGTCAGCGACGAACTCTTTCTTTTGAGCGCGATCCATGCCTTACTCCTTCGTTTCCCCGCCGGAACATCCGACGAGGAGCGGCCACGCGGACGTTTGCACGTCCCATGCGCCTGGCTCTTGCGAGCCGTGCCCCGAAAAGGGGACTATGTCCGAGGGGTAGGTCGCCTGACCGCTGGATCGCTCCGCTGGCAGACCCGATCGCTTTTTGGCGTGCTCCATCAGGCCAAGCGTGATGGTGGCATCGCACGGAGCGATCGAAAAACTTTCCCCGTCTTGGCAGGAGATTAAGAAGGGCACATTCCCTTCACCTGCTGTCTCGGACGGACCGGCGGGAGCGAACCCCTGCCGGTTGAACGCGCGCTGTTAGCGAGATGCGCCGAAAAGTCAACATCGGGTGCGTGGAAGGAGCCGCCAATGTGGCGAAGTTGACAATGTTGACGCGAACGGGTGCGATGCGAAGAAGGGGGAAGTTGACAAGGTCAACGCAGGCTTGGTGCATTTCCTCACGGCGCGAAGTTGACAAAGTTGACCGGAGCAGATCGGTGCAAAGGTAATGAAAGTAACGCTGATGGCAGCCTCGCATCAGTAACCGGAGTCCCACATCGACGACAAAGAATTAGCGGAATGAGCAGGGCCATGGGCATGACGCAACCTTATAGATCTGGATGCGTGTAGGACAGACAGTTCGGCGCAGCGTTTCGAAACGAGCCGCTGAGACGTGCGAGAATTTACCGGATCGCAAGGGTGCGATAAGCCCAACCAGCACGGCTGACCGGGCTACGCGGCAAATTGCAGCCGGCGCCAGGCGGCCGGTGGCAGGCCGAACTCGCGTTTGAAGGCGCGGTTGAAGGCGGCTTCCGAGTTGAAGCCCACCGAATAGGCGACACTGCAGCCGTTATGCCGGTCCTTGCGCAGCATATCCGCCGCGACGTGCATCCGCCATCGGGCGCAATACTGCATTGGTGACTCGCCGAGCAGGGTGCGGAAGCGATCGCCCAGCACAGTCTTGGAAACGCCGGCTTCGCGCGCCAACGCGTCGAGCGACAGGGCCTCGGCATAGCGGCTGTGGATCAACGCGATCGTCCGCCCGACGGCGGGATCACGGAGGCCGGCGAGCCAGCCGGCTTCGCCTGGCGCGAGCGCGGCAATGTAGCGCCGCACCGCTTCGGCAAAGAGACCCTCGGCCAGCTTGCCGACCATCTCCGGCGAATCCTTGCTGAGACCATGGACAGCAAATTCGAGCAGGCGCTTGATCCAATCGCTTTCCTTAGCGTCATCAAGGCCAATCACCATGATCGGCGGCAGGCTGCGGAGCAGCATATTCTCCGGCGTGGTGCTACCCAGGAAACCGCAATAGATCGATGTCTCCTCGCCATTGCCCTCGATCCGCACGCGCAGCAAGCCATCGGCATCCGACGCGTCGATGAGGTCGTGCCCGTTCACCGGCACGCCGGGCTGCGGCCCGTGGAGCAGATGGGGCAAGCTGCGCGGCAGGATGACAATCTCGCCTGCCTGCACGGGGACGGCCGGTTCGTCGTTGATCTGACAGCTCAGCGAGCCGGAGCGGACATAATGGTAGGCGATCATGTGGGACGGCGCTGAAGGAAAATAGGCCGCGCAATCCTCCGGCGTAAGTTCCGACAGGATCGACCAGGGCCCGCGCATGATGCCGTCGAGGAAAACCCCGCCCGATAACCGCATGGATGACAATAGATCCGAAAGCGTGTCCACCCCGTTGCCCTTTTTCGGCGAAAGCCGCTCGCTCGATCAAGTCTTCCGTCAGCTCGATCATATCCCCAGACGGAGTCGGACGGTAATTCCCCCGACCACAGCGGACGAGGGCCTTGATCTTCCAAGTCCTTGCAGCCGCATATGTCCCGCGTTGACGGAATTTACTCCGGACCGTGTCGGACAGCAAGCAGGAGTGGAGCGTTCGCAATGTATCACAATTTCAATTACCCAGAAGTCCTTTCAACCAGCAGTCGAGCAAGCTGGCAGATCGAAGATGTACTGCCTGAAGGCGCAGCGCTTGATTTCACGCGGCCATTCATGCCCGAAGCACTGGCTGGCGTAACATTGGTGCCGGGCCTGAGTGCTTCGGAAGCGCTGACGCTCAACCACATTCGCGGCCATGAATATCTCTCGATCTTCGGGCTGGTCGAGGAATTCATCCTGCCTTTCGTGCTCGATCACATGCGCGAGGATCTTGGCGGCAATGACCGCATCCGCGCTCTGCTGCAATTCGCGTCGGAAGAAGCCAAGCACATCCAGCTATTCAAGTGTTTCCAATCGGCCTTTGCCGCCGGTTTCGCCACCGACTGCGCCATGATCGGCCCATCCGAGGCGATCGCTGCGGAAATACTCTGCCATCAACCGCTCAGCGTCGCGCTGCTGATCCTGCATGTCGAGTGGATGTCGCAGAGACATTATCTGGACAGCGTGCGCGACGATGCCGGAATTGATCCGCTGTTCGCCAGCCTGTTGCGGCATCACTGGATCGAGGAATCACAGCACGCCAAGCTCGATACGCTGATGGTCGAAGAGCTGACGGCGGACATGACTGCGGACGAGATCCAGGCAGGGGTCGACGGCTATCTGGAGATCGTCGCTTTCTTCGACGAGGGCTTCCGGGCGCAGGTCGAGCTCAATCTGGCGGCATTCGAAAGCGCCGCCGGACGTACGCTCGACGCGAACGCGCGGCGCGCATTCATCGAAACCCAGCACCGCGCGTTGCGCTGGACCTATCTCGGCAGCGGCATGACCCACCGCAATTTCAACGCGACGCTCGAGGCGATCTCGCCGACCGCGCGTGCGAAGGTGGACGCTGTCGCCAGCACATTTTGTTGAAGTAGGAAAAAGGAGACTTGAAATGACTGACGTACTTACCCGCAATATCATCAACGGGATTGATCTCGATGCGCTCAATGCCGTCGTCGGCGAAGTTCAGCAGGATGCGTCGAAGGCGCTGGTGCGTTTTGCCGTATCGACCCGCTGGGAAGGCCAGACCAGTAGCCGCACGACGGTCAAGGGCTATGAACTCGCCGGTGAGCATATCGCCCGCGAATTCGAGATCGCCGCCGACGAGCCGAACGAACTGCTCGGCACCAATACAGCGCCCAATCCGCAGGAATTGCTGATGGCGGCGGTCAACGCCTGCATGACCGTGGGTTACGTCGCTGGCGCATCGTTGCGCGGAATAACGCTCGACAACCTTGAGATCGAAACCACGGGCGAGCTTGACCTGCGCGGCTTCCTCGGCCTCGATGATAGCGTGCCGCCTGGCTATGAAGCCATCGATTACACCGTCTGCATTGCGGGAAACGGAACGCGCGAGCAGTTCGAGGAAATCCACCGCACGGTGATGCAGACTTCACCGAACTACTTCAATCTCGCTCGCCCCATCCGCATGAACGGCAGATTGCAGGTCGGTTGATCATCGCCCGCTTCCCTTAGCGCGGCATGTTTTCCGCGCTGATTTTCGATCACCCAAGCAAAAAAGGCCGGGATTTTTCCCGGCCTTTCTTTGCGTTGCAAGTTGTGAAGGGTTACGCCCCCGCGACTTCCGCGACGTCGACCTTGATGCCTGCGCCCATCGTGGAGCTGACGGCGACCTTCCTCAGATATTTGCCCTTCGCGCCGGTCGGCTTGGCCTTGACCACCGCATCGACCAGCGCGTCAAAGTTGGCGCGCAGATCTTCCGCCGGAAACGACGCCTTGCCGATGCCGCTGTGGATGATGCCGGCCTTTTCGACGCGATATTCGACCTGGCCGCCCTTGGCCGCCTTGACCGCTTCGCCCACATTCATCGTGACAGTGCCGAGTTTCGGGTTCGGCATCAGGCCCTTCGGGCCCAGCACCTTGCCGAGACGGCCGACGAGGCCCATCATGTCCGGGGTCGCGATGCAGCGATCGAATTCGATCTTGCCGCCCTGGACGATCTCGAGCAGATCCTCTGCGCCAACGACGTCGGCACCAGCTGCCGTGGCTTCCTCGGCCTTGGCGCCGCGTGCAAACACGCCGACACGGACCGTCTTGCCCGTGCCCTTTGGCAAGGTGACGACGCCACGAACCATCTGGTCGGCGTGCCGCGGATCGACGCCCAGGTTCAACGCGACTTCGATCGTCTCGTCGAACTTGGATGTTGCGTTCGCCTTGGCCAGCGCGATCGCTTCGCCGATGCCGTACAGCTTTTCGGAATCGACGGCCTTGGCCAGCGCCTGTGCCTTCTTTGTCAGTTTCTTTGGCTTAAGCATCGGATCAGCCCTCCACCACTTCGAGGCCCATCGCGCGGGCGGAGCCTTCGATGATGCGGGTTGCCGCTTCGATATCGTTGGCGTTCAAGTCTTTCATCTTCGTCTCGGCAATCTGGGTCAGCGCCGAGCGCTTGATCTTTCCCGCGGACACCTTGCCCGGTTCCTTCGAGCCTGACTTAAGGTTCGCGGCCTTCTTGATCAGAAAGCTCGCTGGCGGCGTCTTGGTGACGAAGGAGAAGCTCCGGTCCGCATAGACGGTGATGACCGTCGGGATCGGCATCGCCTTTTCGAGTTCCTGGGTCTGCGCGTTGAACGCCTTGCAGAATTCCATGATGTTCACGCCACGCTGACCGAGCGCAGGGCCGATCGGGGGTGACGGGTTCGCGGCGCCGGCTGGCACCTGCAGCTTGATATAGCCGGTAATCTTTTTAGCCATGATCACTCACTCTGTTGCTGGTCGGACCGCCGAAGCGCCCCTCCCGGTTCAAGTTTAGCGGTTCAGACGATCCTTTGAAAAAGATCTCCCGCACTACCCGCTCTTCATTCCCGCGAAAGCGGGAAGCCAGGGCCGCGGGCGCAGCACCTGTAACACTGGGTCCTGGACCAAGTCCGGGATGACAATCCTAACGAATTGTCATTTCGCCCGCTCGACCTGCTCGAATTCCAGTTCGACCGGGGTGGCGCGACCGAAGATCGACACCGAAACCTTGACCTTGCTCTTGTCGAAATCGAGTTCCTCGACAACGCCGTTGAAGCTCGCGAACGGGCCGTCGAGCACCTTGATCTGATCGCCGATCTCGAAATCGACCCGGATCTTCGCCTTGGGGGCAGCCGCGGCGGCTTCCTCCCGTGTGTTGAGGATGCGGGCGGCCTCGGCGTCGGTGATGGGCTGCGGCTTGCCAGAGGAGCCGAGAAAGCCGGTTACCTTGGGCGTGTTCTTGACGAGGTGATAGACATCGTCGTTCATCTCGAGCTTGGCGAGAACATAGCCCGGGAAAAATTTGCGATCCGACGTCACCTTCTTGCCGCGGCGGACCTCGGTTATCTTCTCGGTCGGAACCTCGATTTCCTCGACCAGGCGATCCAGGCCCATACGGGTAGCCTCCGCCATGATGGCGTCGCGGACCTTGTTCTCAAAGCCCGAATAAGCATGGATGATGTACCAGCGCGACATGGATCGGCGACCTATTCCCTAATTCAGTTCAAGCAAGCAGCGACAGGAGCGCCTGGACGATCCGGGCGAAGAGCTGGTCCACGCCGAAGAAGAAGATCCCCAGGGTCACCGTCATGATGACCACCATCACGGCGGTCGTGACGGTTTCACGGCGGGTCGGCCAGCTGACCTTCGCGGTCTCTGCCTTTACCTGCCGGATGAACTCGCCTGGTGAAGTCTTCGCCACCTACTACCTCTCAAAACACCAAAAAGGCCGCTGGTTGCTGACTCGGCCTAGCCGACGCAACCTCGACCTCCATTCTTCCTTCTCGGGTTCCGAACCGCGCCAGCCATGGAATGGCAGGAGTGGAGGGACTCGAACCCACGGCCCTCGGTTTTGGAGACCGATGCTCTACCAGCTGAGCTACACTCCTCCGGCCCCGAGAACGGCGGCTATTAGCGGCGTGCTGCGCTAAGTGCAAGGGCGGGCTCGCGGCCCTGGAGAATTTGTCTCGCCAGTGGCTCGCAAGGCCCGCAACGTCTCGTCAGCCCTTCCCACAAAACGGTCTTTCGCTGCCGCGGTGCGTTTAACGGACGGCAAAGTATCTCCGCGAAGTATCAGGCAGCAATATCATAGGGTTGTATCTCGCCCGACAGATAAAGATTGCGTGCCTTGGCGCGGCTGAGCTTGCCCGAGCTGGTGCGCGGCAGGGTACGCGGCGGCACGAGTTCGACCACACAATGCATGCCCGTGATCGCACGGACGCGCTCGCGAATTTCGTCCCGCAGGCGAGAGCGTTCATCCGGATCGGATGTCCGGCATTGCACCAGGACGGCCGGCGTTTCTTCGCCGCCCGGCGTCGTGATGGCGAACGCAGCGATGTCGCCGGCCTTGAAGCCGGGAAGCTGCTCGACCGCCCATTCGATATCCTGTGGCCAGTGGTTTTTGCCGTTGATGATGATCATGTCCTTGGCGCGGCCAACGACATAGATATAGCCATCCGACATGTATCCCATGTCGCCCGTATCGAGCCAACCGTCCACCATGCAGGAAGCCGTGGCTTCCTCATCGCGGAAATAGCCGCTCATTACCGAGGGACCCTTGCACCAGATTTTCCCGATCGTCCGGTCGGGCATCGGCGTGCCGTCTTCCTCGCGGATTTCGACTGTCATATCCTTGACCGGCTTGCCGCAATTGACGATCGCACGATAGCGCTGCGGGCGCCCTGTGGGTCCGCTGCTGCCGGAAAGCTCGGTTTCCTCGACCAGCTCGACGATGATGCCTTCGCCCGGCGGCATGATCGAAACCGCCAGCGTGGCTTCGGCAAGGCCGTAGCTCGGCAGAAAGGCGGACGCCTTGAAACCCGCTTCGCTGAAGGCATCGACGAACGCCTGCATCACGTCGGGGCGGATCATGTCCGCGCCATTGCCCGCAACCCGCCAGCGGGAGAGATCGAAGCGATCCGCCGGCTGGGTCTGGCTGGAAATGCGTCGCGCGCAGATATCGTAACCGAACGTCGGCGAATAGCTGAGAGTGGTTCCTTCGTTGCGGCTGATGAGATCAAGCCACGCAAGCGGCCGTCGCGCGAAGTCTTCCGTCTTCAGATAATCGACTGAAACCTGGTTGGCGATCGGCGACAGGAAACAGCCTACAAGCCCCATGTCATGATACCATGGCAACCAGCTCACGCAGCGATCGCTGTCCACCAATTCCATGCCATGCGAATGCGCGGACAGATTGTTGAGCAGGGCAAGGTGGCTGATGGTAACGCCGTGCGGGAACCTCGTGGAGCCGCTGGAATATTGCAGATAGGCGATATCCTGAGACGTCGCTTTGGGCAAATCGACGACCGGAGCAGCACGGCCGGCGAACCTTTCCCACGCAATTGCCTCGACAGCGCATCGCGTTGCGGCCGCCTCTGCCATTGCTGCCAGATCTTCCGGGAAGAATAGCAATTTGGGATCGGAGCTGCCAAGCTGCACCGCCAGCTGATCGATATAGCTGTCCCGTCCGCCAAAGGAGGTCGGCAGCGGAAGCGGCACGGGCAGGGCGCAGGCGTAAATAGCGCCGAAGAACAGCGCCGCGAATTCGGCACCGGTTTCAGCGATCAACGCAATCCTGTCTCCAGGCGCCACGCCATAAGCCACCATGCGGCGTGCCATATCAATGGCATCGGCACGAAGCTCGGAATACGGATAGGGACGGATGAGATTGCCCCGCGCGTCGTGGAAATTGAGCCCGCGCGAGCCGCGTGCGGCATAATCCAGCGCATCGCCCAAAGTCTCGAAATCCGAAAAGCGGCGGCCGAGCACGTCCTTGGTGGGCGTGGCGCTAATCACCGCAGCGGCCGCTGCTCTGGCTGGCGATCGCGTTACTTCTTCCAGCACCGCTGGCAACTCCCTCTTGATGGACCGATCTCCCAAACTCAATCTGCCGGCCCTTTGCCCAAATTCTCACCAGTGTCTGCCTTATCCTAAGAATGCGCGTTCAAAATCCGGCTCGACTGTGGCACAAAGATGGCGCGTGGCACGAACGAAACCAAATCGCAACATTCCTCCGCTCGACGCGGGCATACTTGAACAAGTGGCCCTGCGATATGTCGAGCGTTATGCAACGACACGCGCAAAATTGACCCGCTATCTTGAACGCAAACTGTATGAGCGTGGATGGGACGGGCATGCCTTGCCCCGCGTGGAAGAGCTCGTCACAAGGTTTGCTGAGCTTGGTTACGTCGATGATGTGCAGTTCGCCGAAATGCGCGCGGCATCGCTTACGAGACGAGGTTATGGAAAACGCAGAATAGACTTGGTCTTGCATAGTGCGGGAATCTCTGCTCAAGACGCCGCGTCTGTTTCTGCCGTGGTAGAAGAGCAGGCTTTGGATGCGGCTGTTGCCTTTGCGCGCCGCAAGCGGATTGGTCCTTTTTCACCGGAAATCCCGGATGAAAAAAGCCGGCGCAGGGCGTTTAGTGCCATGATCAGAGCAGGTCATCCATTTGATCTTGTTCAAAAAATCTTAGCTGCTAACATTGATGACGATTTTGCGGTCTTTTGACCGAATATAGAGATGGATTAATGAAAATCAGATTTTTGTTCCTTCGTTTGCTGGAAGAATCATGTTAACTCCCCATGTTATCCTCGGGGGGGGCGTTTGATGGCGACTGAGCGGTTTGACTTGTCCGCAGCAGATAGAGATTTTCCCGTGACGTCCGCTGAACAGGCGGATCATCTCCTGTATCCTGACGATACGCATGACGAAGAAGTGCTGAACGTTTCCGGTACCGTGAAGTGGTTCGATGCCATGCGTGGCTTCGGTTTCATGGTCGCGGACGGAGACGTGGGCGACGTTCTCATTCATTTTTCAGTCCTGCGCGATCATGATCGCCGCGCGCTTCCCGAAGGCGCCCGTCTGGTTTGCGATGTCGTGCGCCGCGCACGTGGGCTTCAGGCCAAGACGATAAGGGCCATCGATCTGAGCACCGCGATTGGTCCGGATCCGGACATGGTGGCGCGCCGCGCGCAGGATCGGATCGATCCTGCGGATCTTATCGAGCAGGCCGGGCCATTCGAACCAGTGATCGTGAAATGGTTCAATCGGCTCAAGGGCTATGGATTCATCGTCAGACGGGATGACGATGACCGGGATATTTTCGTCCATATGGAAACCGTCCGGCGCGCCGGACTGCTCGATCTCGATCCCGAAAAAGCCTTGTTTGCGCGCATCGCGGAAGGACGCAAAGGCCCTCTGGCTGTCGTTCTTTCCACCAGTCTTCCGTGATCCTGAAAAAAGCGGGTTGCATATCAGTGTTGCTGCTTGCTGCCGTTCAGGCGGCGAGTTGCGAGGCTGTGCAGCCTGTTGCCGCCGAATCATCGGCGGAAATTGGGCGCCTGCTGCCCGTCACTTTAGTAAGGGGCGCAAAAAAGCACGTCTTCAGGGTGGAAATTGCGGACACGCCCGCGGAGCAGGCGCGCGGGCTGATGTATCGCAACGAATTGCCGGCGGATGGCGGAATGCTGTTTCGGTTCAGCCCCCCGCAACGCGCGGTCTTCTGGATGAAGAACACCCTGATCCCGCTCGACATGATCTTCATCCGCGCCGATGGAAAGATCGCGCGAATAGCCGCAAACACCATGCCCCTGTCGCTCGAACCCGTGGACGCCGGGGAACAGGTGGTTGCCGTGCTTGAACTTGCGGGCGGTGCCGCTGCCGCTGCGGGAATAGGGACAGGCGATCGGGCAACATGGCCGGGCGGTCCTCGCTGATCTGAATTGAAGCGCTTTCGTTCGAGCGCGCGCGCGGCTAAGGAACGCGCACGCATTTGAAATGATGGTTCGTGGAGAAGATGTTTGGCGCTGCCTCCCAAGACTGATGAAGCCTTCCTCCGGGAGGTCGATGAAGAGCTTCGCAGAGAGCAAATTGGCACATTCTGGATGCGTTACGGCCGCCTGGTCGTCGTGCTCGTGATTGCGGCGCTGGCGGCTTTCGGCGGTTATCTCTGGTGGAATGCGCAGCAGGAAAAGGCGATCGGCCTGACCAGCGAAAAGATGAGCGCGGCGCTGGAGGACCTAAATCAGGGCAAGGTGAAGGAAGCCCAGGCGGCGCTTACGGCTCTGTCCACCGACAAAAGCGACGGATATCGCGGCATAGCAAGGCTCGCCCTGGCTGCGCAGAAACTCGACGGCGGCGACGTTGCCGGGGCGACCGCGGCGTATGACGCCATCGCCGCCGATACAGCGTTGCCGCAACCCTTCAGAGATCTTGCGCTCATCCGGAGCACGGCGGCCAGCTTCGATACCATCAAACCGGAAAGGGTAATCGTCCGGATGAAGCCTCTCGCCGTTCAGGGCAACCCCTGGTTCGGCAGCGCTGGCGAATTGACGGCGATCGCCTGGCTCAAGCTCAACCAGCCAAAGAAGGCGGGCGCCATTTTTGCGGCGCTGGCCAAGGACGGGCAGGTGCCGGAATCAATCCGCGCGCGCGCAGTCCGCATATCCGGTGCCCTCGGCATCGATGCTGCGCCCCTCCCTGAGGTGACCGTGAAGGAAGTAAAATAATGAAGCGTATGACGATCGCCGCAGTGTTGTTGCTGACCCTCGGGGGATGCGGCCTGTTCGGCAAGGGGGAGAAGAAGGCGAAAACGCCGTTGGTCGGCGATCGGGTTCCCATTCTGACTTATGAAAGCGGCGTGGAAGTCGATCCCGGCCTGGCGGACCAGCCGGTCGCTGTTCCAGCGGCGGTTGCCAATGCGAACTGGGCCCAGCCGGGCGGCAATGCCCAGAAATCGATGGGGCATCTCGAACTCGGCACCGCGCTTGGACGCGCATGGAACGTATCGATCGCCAGCAATCCGAAGAAGGCAAGATTGGCGGCGCCGCCGGTTGTCGATAACGGCACATTATATGTGATTGATTCCGAGGCGACGGTCCACGCGTTTGATGCCGCAAGCGGCGGCCGGCGTTGGGAAACGAATATCGGCGTCAAGGGCAAGGACGAAGCGGCGGCCTTTGGCGGCGGCGTGAGCGTCGAAAGCGGCCGCGCCTACGCCACCACCGGTCTTGGTGATGTCGTTGCGCTCGATGCGTCGAACGGCAAGGTCATCTGGAAGGTTCGTCCAGCGGGACCGCTGCGGGGTTCCCCGACCATATTCAACGAGCAAATCTATGTTGTCAGCCAGGACAATCAGATTTTTGCGCTGAATGCTCCGGATGGGAAGACGATCTGGAATGAAGCCGGATCGATGGAAAATTCCGGGATCTTTGGCGTTGCCGCGCCCGCAGCTGCGCAAGGCACTGTAATCGCCGGCTTCTCGTCGGGCGATCTTACCGCGTATCGTTATGAAAACGGCCGTGCCGTCTGGCAGGACGCGCTGTCCCGTACCAGCGTATCCACCACCGTCGCCTCACTGGCTGATATCGACGCAAGCCCCGTAATCGACGAGGGGCGCGTGTATGCAGTGGGCGAGGGCGGGCGCATGGTGGCGCTCGAACTCGTGAGCGGCCAGCGTTTGTGGGAGCTTAACATCGGCGGGATTTCCACCCCATGGGTGGCCGGCGAATGGGTGTTCGTCGTTACCGATCAGGCGCGGCTGCTGTGCATATCGCGCATCAGTGGCAAGATCCGGTGGATGACCCAGCTTCAGCAATGGCGCAGCAAGAAAAAGAAGGACCGGCCGATTTCCTGGACCGGGCCAATTCTCGCCGGCAACCGGCTGCTGCTCGCGAACAGTGAAGGTCAGATCATGAATGTGGCTGTGGAGGATGGAAAGATCGGCACGTCCACGAAGGCAGGAAATGCGATCCATCTGTCCCCCGTCGTTGCCAATAATACGCTCTATATCCTCGATAGCAGCGGACATCTGAGTGCGTGGCGCTGACATATCAACGGCGGATCAGCCGGTTGTTGCCATCATCGGGCGCCCGAACGTTGGAAAATCGACGCTCTTCAACCGTCTGGTAGGCAAGAAACTCGCGCTTGTTGACGATCGGCCCGGTGTAACCCGGGATCGACGAGAGGGCGAAGCGACGCTGCTTGGCGTGCCTTTTCGCATCATCGACACCGCAGGTTTCGAAGAAGACGATGCGCGGACGCTTCCGGGCAGGATGCGTGCCCAGACGGAGGCGGCTGTCGCACAGAGTGACGCCGTATTGTTCATGATCGATGCGCGTGCAGGCATTACGCCGCTCGACGAGCAGATCGCCCGCTGGCTGCGGACCAGCGACGCGCCAGTGATGGTGTTGGCCAACAAGGCGGAAGGCAAGGCCGGCGACGCCGGGCTGATGGAGGCGTTCAGCCTCGGCTTTGGTGATCCTGTCGCGATAAGCGCCGAACATGGCGAGGGCATGGCCGACCTTTTCGAAATCCTCCTGCCGCATGTCGAAAAGCCGGTTGAAGAAGGCTTAGAAGATGACTCGGAAGCCGAAGCAGCGGATGGCATGGGGCCGTTGAAACTGGCAATTGTCGGTCGTCCGAACGCCGGCAAGTCCACACTTGTGAACAAGATGCTGGGCGAGGATCGCCTGATAACCGGCCCGGAAGCCGGCATAACGCGCGATTCGATCGCCATCGATTGGGAATGGCGCGACAAGGATGGCGCGCTTCATCCGGTAAGGCTGATCGATACCGCGGGGCTCCGCAAACGCGCCAAGGTGCAGGACAAGCTGGAGAAGCTGTCGGTAGCGGATGCGCTGCGCGCCGTCGATTTCGCGGAAGTGGTCGTGCTGCTGCTGGATGCGACTCTCGGTCTGGAAGCACAGGATCTGCGGATCGCGGACAAGGTGCTGCAGGAAGGCCGTGCCCTGGTCATCGCGCTCAACAAATGGGATGTCGCGGAAAACCCGCCGTCGTTGTTCCAGGGGGTGCGCGCTGCGCTCGACGAAGGCCTCGCGCAGGTAAAAGGTTTGCCGCTGATCACGGTGTCCGCTGAAACCGGGCGCGGGATCGATCAGCTCATCCAGGCTGCGCTGGACACGCGCGATGCATGGTCGCGTCGTGTATCGACCGGCCAGCTCAACCGCTGGTTCGAGACCGCGGTCGAGAAAAATCCGCCCCCCGCGCCGGGCGGCAAGCGTATCAAGCTGCGTTATCTGACCCAGACCAACACCCGGCCACCCAGCTTCGTGCTGTTCGGTACGCGCGTGGACCAGCTTCCCGAAAGCTATCGTCGCTACCTCGTGAACGGCATTCGACGCGAATTGGGTTTTGGCGCTGTTCCGGTGCGGTTGACCTTGCGGGCCCCGAAAAACCCCTTCGACCAGAAATGACCATCAAAACGATCGACACGCGGGGTCTGCGTTGTCCCTGGCCGGCACTGCGGCTGGCACGCGCGCTCAGAGAGACCGAGGCGGGAGCCGAAATTCGCCTCGTGACGGATGATCCAAAGGCCGAATCGGAAATCAAAAATCTCGTCCGGGCAAACAAGTGGCGGATAAAGCTTCAAAAAAATGCCGATAATTGCATTTTCATCGTAACGCGCTGAGCCGGTGTCAACGTCCTGTTTACACTCCTGTCGTAAAGTGCACCCATCGAACAAGAAATGAAGTGGCAGGAGTAGCCCCATGTCATACGGTTCAAACGGGCTGGTGAACTGGTCAACGTTTTCGCAGTTAAGGGCCCAGCTTGGAGCCGAATTCGTTCGGATTCTCGGTTATTTCCGTGAAGATGGAATGAAGTCGCTGATCGCAATCGAAGAAGCGATGCGCAAGGGCGACGCAGCGGCACTCGTACGTCCCGCGCATACGCTCAAGGGTGAATCGCTGCAATTCGGCGCCGAGCCGCTGGGCTTGCTGTCCGAGCATATCGAGCACAGCGCCCGCCGCTTCGTGGAGCAGCAGGAATCACCGGAAAATCTTCTTCAGGACGTCGCAAAACTGCGTCCGTTGTTCAGCGAGACGATCAACCTGTTCGAACGCGAGACCGCTCCTGTCATGGCATCGGCGGCCCCGCGGCGACCCGTGGTATTCGGCCGCAAGGCCGGCTGATCAGCTTTCGCCGGATTCGGCGGGCTCCGACTGGAGCTGGATGTAGTTTTCCAGCCCCATGCGCACGATCATGTCGAACTGGCGTTCGAGCGTGTCGACATGCTCTTCCTCATTGTCGAGAATATCGGCGAGCAGATCGCGGCTGATATAATCGCGCACGCTTTCGCAATGGGCGATCGCTTCCTTGAGGAGCGGGATCGCTTCCAGTTCAAGGGCCAGATCGGCCTTCAGTATCTCTTCCACCGATTCGCCGATCTTCAAGCGGCCCAGCAGCTGAAAATTGGGCAGACCGTCCAGGAACAGGATGCGATCGGCCAGCCTGTCGGCATGTTTCATCTCGTCGATCGATTCGCCATATTCGAACTTGCCGAGCTTCTTGACACCCCAGTGCATCAACAGGCGATAGTGCAGGAAATATTGGTTGACCGCAGTCAGCTCGTTCTTGAGCGCTTCGTTCAAATATTCGATGACGCGATCGTCGCCCTTCATGATGATCTCCGTATTATATAGCGGGGATCGTTTTACCGAAAAGGGAGGATAGTCGAAACAGAAAACGACGGATTTCTGCCAAAATCGACTCGCAATAGATTGCGGGACTTCAGGCTGCTGAGCGCTCGCTCTCAATAATTTCACGCGCGAATGAAACGCATTGACCACAACGGGGGCGACGGCCAAGCGATGCGTAAGCGGCACAAGGCGTGTTCGCGCCCTGCCGGGCGGCTGCCCGCACATCGGTTTCACGGATAGCATTGCAAACGCAAACGACCATCAACCTCTCCTATTTTCTCAGTGATATCGCTAGCAAGAATGATTCGCAATAAGATATTTGAATGAAGGGCGAGAAAAGGGAGGGGAGATTTTAACGCCACGAACCTTGAAGCCACCACGGTAGTGTTCGCGCCTAACCATAGGCTCTGACGAAAAATGCGACGGTTGTCGCGATCGCGAGCGTCAGCGTTGCTGCACGGATGAAGGCAGGTGCCAACCTGCGACCGAGGTGCGCGCCAGCCCAGCCGCCGATGAGCGCACCAAGCCCCAGCAGCGCCGTCTCGCGCCACCAGACTGCGCCCAGCGCCGCGAATATCAGTACCGCGATGCCGTTGGCGGCACTGACCATCAGAGTGCGCGGCGCGTTCAACATCTTCACATCAGCGCTGTCGAGAATACTCCAGGCCGCCATCATCATCAGCCCCACCGCACCGCCGAAATAGCCGCTGTAGATGCCCAGCACGAATTGCAGCGTCAGGACGGCTGGCAGCCCTACCGTGATCCGCTGCCGCAGCATCGGCCCGATGTGGCGCCCGAAGATCAACATCAGCGTAGCGGTCAGCAGCAGCCAGGGCAGGGCGCGATCGAACAACCTAGATGGCGTCCACAGCAGCAACAGGCTGCCTGCGATGCCCCCGAGTAGGGTTGCGATAATCGTCGGGCGCAACGGTACGCCGCAAACCTCCCGAAGGCCATCACGATAGACCCAGACGCTCGTCATCCCGCCCGGGAACAGCGCGACGGTGCTGGAGGCATTGGCATTCACCGAGGGCACCCCCGCAGCGATCATCGCGGGCAAGCTGACGAAAGAGCCGCCCCCCGCAAGCGCATTCATTGCGCCGGCAAGGAAGCCCGCACCTGCGAGAAGCAGGACATTATCCAACTACACGTTCCCCACGCCAAGTTCGAGGATCAACGCTTGCCGCGGGATCTGTTCAGCGCGACTGCGGCGCTAATGAGCGATTTCAATGCTTCGGCGTCGATTTCGTCGCCTTCATGGAGATCGATAGCGCGTCGGACATTGCCGTCGAGGCTGGAATTGAAGAGACCCGACGGGTCTTCCAATGTCGCGCCCTTGGCAAAGGTCATTTTCACTGCGTTTTTGTAAGTCTCGCCTGTGCAGATCATGCCGTCGCAATACCATACCGGCACCCCGCGCCACTTCCATTCCTCGATCACGTCAGGAACGGCCTGCCTGATGAGCATACGGACTTTGGCGAGCATGTCGCCGCGCCAGTCCCCCAGCTCTGCGATCCTCGCGTCGATCATTTCCGACGGCGACTTTTCTTCCCCGCCAATGCTCTTGCTCATGACGATCTCCGTTCTGCCAGCGCGGCGGCTTCACGGGCGCTGTCTGGCCGGAAACTGCCTTCAACATGCTCCCAAAGTTCACACATGGTTCACACTAAAAACCTGCTGGTTTTGCTATCAATTTCACATCCGGATGGCGTGTCTGGTCAACTATTCGCCACATAGCCCGGCGGAGGCTTGTAGGACAGCGCATTTGCGCGACGATGGCCGTCCCATTCCATGATGGCCTCCCGCTCCAGCCGGGGGCGGTCTCAGCGGCGCAGTTTGGCCGTACCGGTCATGGGGTCGACCAGGGTTACGTTTTCCGCCGCCTGGATGCGCCATTCACCAGCGCGGCGCGTCACCACTGCAAGGATCAATGTGTCGATCTGATGCGGTCCCGCCGGATGGGCTTCTCCCGTGCAGAGCCGCGACCAGAAGTGCAGGATCGCTGCGTCTTCGGAGATCGGATCGACATCGGGGGTGTCGATCGCGAGCGTCGAATCACGATAGATCGAAGCGTGGATCTCTGCATGCCCGGCGACGATCTGGTCAACACCGCGCCAGTAGGTTCCGAACCGGTTCACGAACGTCGCATCCGGATGGAAGAGTTTGCCAAAGGCGCCCATGTCGTGCGCGTTCCACGCATCCTGAAAGCGCGCTACTATATCTTCCGGCGCCATGTTCGATCTACTTTCGGATGCCGTGCAATACCGTGGATGAGATTATGCAGCATTGCCCATCAGTGTGGGGAAAAAGCCTTCATGCGCGGCACGGAGATCGGCGAGAGGGACGCCCGTGACGGTGGTGCCGCCCGTAGTGCCGATCCGGGTGATCGGAACGCCCGCAGTGTAGGCAAGATGCAGGTTTTCGCCGGTCACGACATAACGTGCCTGATCTTCGCCAAAGGCTTCGGCTGCGCTGGAAATTTCGCCCAGCTCCGCGCCGATCCCGCTCGCTAGCGCCATTTCCGTAATCGCCACCAGCAAGCCGCCATCGGACACGTCATGGACGGCCGTAACCTTGCCTTCCGCGATCAGCGAACGGACGAACTCGCTTGCGGCCCTTTCCTTGGCGAGAATGACGGGCGGCGGTGGGCCGTCTTCGCGGCCGAGAATTTCGCGCAGCCACAAGGATTGGCCCAGATGCCCGGCCTGTTCGGAAACGGTGCCGCCGATCAGGTAAATCTCTTCGCCCTCCGCCTTGAAGGCGATCGTCGCCGATTGCGACCAGTCCGCAAGCAGACCGATCGCGCCTATGGCTGGAGTCGGCAGGATGGCGCTGCCGCCGCCGGTCGCCTTGCTCTCGTTGTAGAGGCTGACATTGCCGCTCACGATCGGGAAATCGAGCGCCTTGCACGCCTCCGCCATGCCTTCGAGGCAGCCGACGAATTGCGCCATGATCTCGGGCCGCTGCGGGTTGCCGAAGTTGAGGCAGTTGGTGACGGCGAGCGGGGTCGCACCGACCGCGCAGAGGTTGCGATAGGCTTCGGCGATCGCCTGCTTGCCGCCCTCGACCGGATTAGCATAGCAATAGCGCGGCGTGCAGTCAGTGGTGATCGCGAGGCCCTTCTGCGTGCCGTGGACGCGCACCACCGCCGCGTCGCCGCCGGGGCGCTGGACGGTGTCGGCGCCCACCATGTGGTCGTACTGCTCCCAGATCCAGCGGCGGCTGGCGATGTCGGGCGACGCCATCAGCTTGAGCAGGTCGGCCGCGATGTCGGCGCTCTCGGGCACATCGCCGAGCGGCGCGATCTTCGCCCATGCCTTATACTCGCCTTGCGAAATATATGGCCTGTCATATTTGGGGGCGTTATCGGCGAGCGGGGCGAGCGGGATGTCGCACACGGTCTCGCCGTCGAATTTCAGCACCATATGGCCGGTATCGGTGACGCGACCGATCACGGCGAAATCAAGTTCCCATTTGCGGAAGATCTCCTCGGCTTCGGCTTCGCGACCGGGCTTCAAGACCATCAGCATGCGCTCCTGTGATTCGGAGAGCATCATCTCATAGGGCGTCATGCCGGTTTCACGGCAAGGGACGGTATTCATGTCGAGCTCGATGCCGACGCCGCCCTTCGAAGCCATCTCGACCGACGAGGAGGTGAGGCCAGCGGCGCCCATGTCCTGGATCGCGACGATCACGTCGGTGGCCATCAGTTCGAGGCAGGCTTCGATCAGGAGCTTCTCAGTGAAGGGATCGCCGACCTGGACGGTGGGGCGCTTTTCCTCGCTGTCCTCGGAGAAATCGGCCGAGGCCATCGTCGCGCCGTGGATGCCGTCGCGCCCGGTTTTCGAGCCGACATAGACGATTGGATTGCCGATCCCCGAGGCGGCCGAATAGAAGATTTTGTCGGTATCGGCGATGCCGACCGTCATCGCGTTGACGAGGATGTTGCCGTCATAGGCCTTATGGAAATTGACCTCGCCGCCGACCGTCGGCACGCCGACGCAATTGCCGTAGCCGCCGATGCCGTGGACGACCCCCGCGATCAGGTGCCGCATCCGGGGATGATCGGGGCGGCCGAAGCGCAGCGCGTTCATATTGGCGATCGGGCGCGCGCCCATCGTGAAGACATCGCGCAGGATGCCGCCGACGCCGGTCGCCGCGCCCTGATAGGGTTCGATATAGGAGGGGTGGTTGTGGCTCTCCATCTTGAAGATCGCCGCCTGCCCGTCACCGATATCAACCACGCCGGCATTCTCGCCGGGGCCGCAAATCACCTGCGGCCCTTCGGTCGGCAGCTTCGAAAGGTGAATGCGGGAGGATTTATAAGAGCAATGCTCGGACCACATCACCGAGAAGATGCCGAGCTCGGTCAGGTTGGGCTCACGGCCGAGTGATTCGAGGACGCGTTCATATTCTTCCGGCGCGAAACCATGTTCAGCGACGACTTGGGGCGTGATGGGCTGTTCCGACATGGCCGCGCGTTTAAGCGATCGATTCCGGTTTGTCGAAGGGGTTGCGTTCCTGTATGAATGATCACGGTTTGTTCCATTGTAAGGAGATGATCATGTCGCTGAAAAATCCCCCTGAAGGCTATCATAGCGTAACGCCTTATCTCACGATCGACGGCGCTGCGGATGCGATCGAATTCTACGGCCGCGCATTCGGTGCAACCGAGGTGATGCGCCTGCCGATGGGCGAGAGGCTTGGCCATGCCGAGATCAAGATCGGTGATTCGCACGTAATGTTGTCGGACGAATTTCCGGACATGAACATTAAAGGACCAAAGTCGCGCGGCGGCCCCACGGCAAGTCTGGTGATCTATGTGCCCGATGTGGATAAAGCATTCGAACGGGCGATCGATGCGGGGGCCAAGGTAGAACGGCCGGTCGAGAACCAGTTCTGGGGTGATCGCATGGGCACCGTGTTCGATCCGTTCGGGCACAAATGGACCCTCGCCACCCATGTCGAGGATGTGCCGCAGGACGAGATGCACAAGCGGATGGAGGCATTCTCGAAGGAGAACGCCTGATATCGAGCTTTCTCCTCAAAGTGGGAGCAGGCTTCCGCGTTGCTTGAAATCAAAAGGCCGGCGGATTGCTCCTGCCGGCCCGCTATGGGATGTGGCGTTAGAAGATCAGGCCTTGCAGCTCTGCGTGCCTTTGCCCGGAGCTGTGATGGTGACTTCGTTACCGCTGCCGCTGACCGTATAGCCTTCGGCGACATAAGGCTTGCCTTCGCCTTCGGATTTCAGCTGGGTGCCCGCAGGCTCTGCCTTGTCCTTCTTATAGACCGCCGTGTTGTTGTTGAAGAAATCAACATAGGCCAGGCTGTTGTCCTTGCAGCGATAGCTGCGGCTCGCCGTTACCATGGGAGGCAACTCGACAGGAGGTGCTGAGGCGAGCTCATTCGCATCCGGATCGGCGTTCGGGTCGATCGTTTCGGGTTGCGAATTGCAAGCTGCAAGAGCGAGCAATACGCCAATGGGCGCGGCGTTAATAAATGTTAAGAGCTTCATACGCGCCAATTCGCCAAAGGCGTGCCCGGCGTCAAGAGCAGATTTGTTACATCAGTGTATATGCCAGGAAAAAGTTTTTGCGATGCCGCATTTTTCGTCAAATCGCGAGGCAATTGGTCAAAGTTTGAGCATAAATGGCAATGGATGCCGATAGCTAAGGTCGCTTGCGGCGACGGTATTGGCTCGGCTAATCGAGTGTCATGAACATCACACGCGATGCGCTGGCTCTGGTCGGCAATACACCTCTCGTCCGCCTCAGCCATGCGAGCGACATCACCGGGTGCGAGATCCTCGCGAAATGCGAATTCATGAATCCGGGCGGTTCGGTCAAGGACCGCGCGGCTCTGTCCATCATCGAGGATGCGGAAGCGCAAGGCACCCTGCGGCCTGGCGGCATCATCGTGGAAGGCACCGCGGGGAACACCGGCATCGGCCTTGCCCTGGTCGGCAATGCCAAAGGCTACAAGACGATCATCGTGATGACGGATACGCAGAGCCGGGAGAAGCAGGATACGCTCCGTGCGCTTGGCGCGGAACTGGTGCTGGTCGCGCCCACGGCCTACTCGAACCCGGCACATTATGTGCATACCTCCCGCCGCATCGCCGAAGAAACGCCCAATGCGCTGTGGGCGAACCAGTTCGACAATACCGCCAACCGGATGGCGCATATCCGTACGACAGCGCCGGAAATCTGGCAGCAGAGCGGCGGGAAGGTCGATGGCTTCACCTGCGCGGTCGGCACCGGCGGCACGCTTGCCGGCGTCGGGCTGGGCCTGAAGGAATTCAATCCGGATGTGGTGATCGGTCTGACCGATCCATATGGTGCTTCGCTTTACAATTATTACGCGCACGGGGAGCTGAAGGCAGAAGGCAACTCGGTGTCCGAAGGAATTGGGCAAAGCCGGATAACCGCCAATCTGGAAGGTGCGCCGATCGATACCCAATTTCGTATTTCAGATGAGGAAGGGCTGGCCCAGCTATTCACCCTGCTGGAGCGTGAGGGGCTGTGCGTTGGCCTCTCGTCCGGCATCAATGTCGCCGGCGCGATCGCCCTCGCGAAGGAAGTGGGTCCGGGCAAGACGATCGTGACCATCCTGTGCGATTCCGGAATGCGGTATCTGTCATCATTGTTCAATCCGGCCTGGCTGGAACAGAAGAGCCTGCCAGTGCCCGAATTCCTGCGGCGCTGAATGTTCGACAATCCGTCGCGGCCGCATTAAATGTCGAAGTCAATGAACCGGAATGGACAGGATCTGACGCAACGGGTCCGCATCGGCCTCACGGGCCTTGCATGCGTGTTTCTGCTCGTGCTGCTGGGCGCGATCTTCGTCAAATCCGTCAACGATAGCGAAGCGTCCCGGCCGCCGGAGCCAGCAACCGCGGCGACGAACATCGCGGGCAATGCCGCGCAAGCCGGTGACGACCAGCCCAAGGAGCCTTTGGCGGAACTGGGTATTGCGCCGGGCAATGCACCCGACAAATCGGGGGCCGCAGGGCCATCTCCCTCGCGGGGAAGCGGATCGCACTGAATCGCAAAGAGGCGGCGCTTTCGCTTTTTCTGGCAGGCGCAATCGTCGTTGCCGAAATATTGTGCGGGCTGCTGCCCGGTGGTTTTGCAGCGCGCGGGCGGATCGATCTGTTGTCGTTTCTTGCGTTTCGTCCGGTCATCCTGGCAATATGCGTAGTCGCCGCCATGCGCCTGCCTTGGCGTTCGCGTGTTGCGTCCTATCTGCTCGCGCTTGTCGCACTCGGCGGTAGCGAGGCGATGCTTGTCGCCTTACTGGGCGGGCCTGTTCCCTGGGCACAGCTTGGACGTGGGTGGGCAAGTGGAGCGGCACTCCTGCTTGCCTATGAGGCCGTGGCCATGTTGGCGCGACAACTGCCTGCGTCAATCTCGCGGGGCGGGTTGGCGCTCATACTCGCTTTGCTGACCCTTTGGCCCAACGCGCCGCTGCAATATCTCTACGCGCGTGGCGTCCATCCCTCGCCCCGCCTGATTGCTGCACCGAAGCAGCCGGTATTCCTTTTGACGGGCTTGCCCCTGGTGTGGGGGGAGGGGCCGACCGGCCCACCGCACGCCTTGTCGGCATTGCAACGTTTCTATCGGATCAGCGCAATCGATACATTGCCGCGAACGGCGGCAAATCCGCTATTGCTTGTGCAACCGCGAAATTTCGGGCCGGAAGAGCTTGTCGCGTTCGATCAATGGATAAGGGCGGGCGGGAAGGCATTGATCCTCGCCGACCCATCGTTGCGCTGGCCCAGCCGTTATCCAATGGGCGATCCGCGGTCGCCGCCTTCGATCAATAACATTGAACCCTGGCTGCGCCATATCGGGCTCCTCGATCGACCGGCTAATGATGCGAGACAGACGATCCATGTGGCGTGGAAAGCACGCCGATATCGGATAAGGGCATATGCACCGGGATTGTTGCGGCGCATGCCGGGAAGCAACTGCTTCATATTGAAAGCTGACTTCCTTGCGGATTGTCGTGTGGGCCGCGGAAGAGCGCTCGTCCTGTCCGATGCCGATTTGCTGCAGGACGACTATTGGCGTCTGCCTGGCGACGGGCGGGATGATGATCTGCGCACGGCTGACAACATTGCCCTGGTCGCGGATATAATTGCCGTACTCTCGGAGATGCGGCCCCCCAGCGAACAAGTTGCGTGGATCGAAAATCCGAGTCGCGTGAGTCACGCCGGCGCGGCGGCGCTAATTCCGGGCCTCGTCTTGATGACAATGGGCGCCGTTCTGTTCCGCAGCCGCCACTAGTCACCAGACTTATCCACAGAACAACCAAGTTCCGGCCCTTCAATGGAAGTCCGTAATTGCGGGCTTACGGCGTCCTGCGGCGCTTCAAAGGGGGCGTCACGGCATCCTTTAGTAGTATTTTTCCACAATATGGCAGACTATACCCATCTTAAGGCATGATTAGGCATTGCTGAGGCATGGTTGCACTGATATCCATGTGATCCAAGGCGTGATGCTGCGGGATGATGTTTGCCAGGGCCGATACCAGGCAGACGCGACCGAACCGGCGGATCGCCCAACAGGGGCGTGCGGTGGAACTCGTAGAATTCTTTACGGGAAAATGGCTGAATACCGTGGATGCCAAAGGGCGCGTCTCGGTACCCGCATCGCTGCGCAAAGTCGTCACCGCGCGCATGCCCGAATCGAAGGCGCTGATTCTTGCGCGCCACGAGCGTGATCAGTGCATCAGCGGCTTCGACAAAGGCTATATGGCGATCGTGCACCGAGACATGCGCGCCAAGCAGCAGGCCGATGTCGAAGCAGGCCGCGCCAATGACTCGCGTTTCACGCTTTCGGGCAGCCTTTTCGGCAGCATGGAAGAGATAGCGATCGATGGCAGCGGCCGCATCATCCTGCCGCCAGGCCTTCGCCGTCGCGCGGGGATCACGGATAGCGCAATGTTCGTCGGCACGGGCGAGACCTTTGAAATCTGGAGTCCTGAAATCGCACTCTCCAGCGAGGGGCGTCCCGATATGCGCGAGTTCGCCGAAGACCTGATCGCCGAGCGGGACGGCAAGCTATGATCGCCCCGTCCTATGATCGCCACATCCCGGTGATGCGTGACCCCACGATCGCTTCGCTTCGCGTGGAGGGGGGCAAAACCTACGTCGATGGTACGTTCGGAGCAGGCGGTCATAGCGTGGCGATGCTTGCTGCCGGGGCCGGCCGGGTCGTTGGCATCGATCGCGACCCGTATGTGATCGACGGCGCCGCTGCAATCGTGGCGAAAAGCGACGGCCGCCTCATCCTGGTGCAGGGCCGTTATTCCGAAATGGAAGACATCCTTTCGGGACAGGGGATCACGGCAGTTGCCGGCGTGCTTCTCGATATCGGTACCTCCTCCATGCAGATGGATGACGCCGAGCGCGGTTTTGCCGCGATGAAAGATGGCCCGCTCGATATGCGGATGGGGCAATCGGGCATGTCGGCCGCGGATTTCGTGAACGAGGCGGACGAGGAAGAAATCGCCGATATCCTGTATCATTACGGGGAGGAACCGCGCTCCCGGCGGGTTGCGCGGGCCATTGTAGCGGCGCGGCCCATCACCCGCACGATGGAATTGGCGGCGGTGATCCGCAGGGCGCTGGGCGCGCGTATTACCGACAAGAAAGACCCTGCGATCCGCGCATTCCAGGCAATTCGGATCCACGTCAATCGCGAGCTGGACGAGCTCAACGAGGGCCTGGATGCCGCCGAACGTGTGCTTGCTCCTGGCGGACAACTCGCGGTCATCTCCTTCCATTCATTGGAAGATCGCATCGTGAAGCGTTTCCTGCGGGAGCGTAGTGGTGCGGTTCCGTCGGGATCGCGTCACCGTCCCGCCCAGGATGGCCAAAATCCCGCCCCGACCTTCGAGGCCGTCGAAAAGGCGGTGCGCCCCGATTCCGCAGAGCTGGCGGAAAATCCGCGTGCGCGGTCAGCAACATTGCGATCGGCGCGGCGAACGGCGGCGGCACCATGGATTTCAGTAGTGAGGAGTACCCGGCAATGATGGCGAAGCGCTTCCGTTCGGTGGGCTGGGTGGGGTGTGTGGCCGTTGCCGCGCTCAGCTGCTATCTTGTCTCGCAGCGGGTCGCGACCGAGCGCGCTGCCGTGGAGCGGCTGGATCGCCGCATGCTGATCGCCCGGATTGACATCCGCAAGCTGGAAACCGAGCTCGGCACGCGCAGCGGAATGCCCGTGCTCGAACAGTGGAACAGTCAGGTGCTGGCGTTGTCGGCGCCTTCCGCCGATCAGTATCTGCATGGCGAAGTTCAGCTTGCGCGCTTTGAAACGCGGCCGGCAGCGCCTGCCGCTATCCAGGAAGTGTCCGTTGCGGCTGAAGACAGCGTAGCGGCACGCGCACCTGCCAAACCGATCCTTGCGTCAGCATCGGCGCCTGCGTCGGACACTGCTCAGCCGATACTTCGTCATGCGAATTTCGTGAAGCCCACCGATGGTTCGTTCGACGCATCACCCAAGCGGGTCGCGCTTCTCGACGAATCTCTGTTGAGCGACCTTCAGCAAGCGGCCCAGCGAGAGAAGCGTAACGCGCAGTGACGGCCCTCGTCGCCCGCCCCGCACGTGATCGGTTCGCGGGAAAACGCGAGCAATCCGTAGCGCTTGTCCATTTTCGCCTGATGGTGGTGATGCTGATGTTCGCCGGCATCACCGCCGTCATATTGTTTCGGCTGGCGTTCGTGTGGGCTTTTTCAGATCCGGGCGCCAATGAGGGCCGCCTTGCCGGCCTTGCCGAGCCGCGTGCCAATCTGGTGGATCGCAACGGGGTCGTGCTTGCCGGCACGATCGACGCATGGAAGATCGGCGTCCATCCGCAAAAGGTGATAGGCGACAGGGGGCTGATCGCTGTCAGGCTGGCACAGTTGATGCCGGAGCGAAGCGAGCAACAATATCGCGACATTCTCTTTTCAAAGCGAAAATTCTTCTACCTGAAGCATGAAGCGATGCCGGAACTCGTCAATGCGGTGAACGACATCGGCGAGCCGGGAATCGTTTTCGAACGGGAAAGCCGGCGCTATTATCCGCAAGGATCGCTGGCTGCACACGTCGTCGGCTGGATCGACCGCGATGGCAACGCTGCATCCGGCATGGAGCTGGCGCTGGACAAACAGCTGCGCGAACAAGCGGCGCAGAACAAGCCGGTGGCGCTATCGATCGACAGCCGGGTGCAAGGCGCGATGGAAAACGCGCTCGCAATCCAGGTCACCAAGCATTCCGCCGTCGGCGCGGCGGGCATCGTGCTCGACGTCCATACGGGCGAGGTGCTGGCGATGGCCTCGCTCCCGCAATTCAATCCCAATGCGCCTGGTCTGGCGCCTGCGGCGGTCGACCCGCTTCATCCCGACGCCCGCTTCAATCGGGCGATCAGCTCGGTCTACGAGCTTGGCTCGACCTTCAAGATGATCACGGTGGCCAACGCCATCCAGCAGGGCGTGGTGAAGGACATTGCCCACCGATATGACGCAACGGCGCCGCTGCATGTCGGCAAATACACGATTCATGACGATCATCCGCAGCGGCGCTGGCTCACTGCGCCGGAAATCCTGATGCATTCCAGTAATATCGGAACCGCGCGGATCGCGGACGAGCTGGGCCAGCAGCGCGTAGCCGCTTTCTTTCGCCAGCTGGGACTGGATCGACCAGCAGACCTGGAGCTTGGTGCTCGCGGAAAGCCGCTCTGGCCCGGCTATTGGGCGCGCACTACCGTCATGACCACGGCTTATGGCCACGGCATCGCGGTAAGCCAGCTTCACCTTGCCAATGCCTATGCTGCGCTCATCAACGGTGGCATTTTGAGACCCGCTACCTTGTTGAAACGCGATCCCGACCATGTGCCCCAAGGTACGCGGGTGATTTCGCCGCAAACCAGCGCGCGGATGCGCCAGTTCATGCGCCTTGTCGTAACGATGGGCACCGGCAGGTCAGCCAACGTACCGGGGTTCCGCATCGGGGGCAAAACGGGTACTTCCGAAAAGAACATCAACGGTCGCTATATTCACAATTCCCTTGTCACCACCTTCGCTGCTGCTTTCCCGATGGATGCGCCCCGTTATGTCGTGATCGTCACGATGGACGAGCCCAAGGGCATTCCCGAAACATTCGGACTGCGCACCGCGGCATGGACGGCCCTTCCCGCCGTGAAGAATGTGATCGCGCGGGTAGGCCCGCTGCTCGGTGTTATCCCGGACAATCAACGTGATGTCGACGTTTCAGACCTGATGCCCTATATCCGGACGCCCGACGAGAAAGGGGGCCATGCGGCTGACTGATCTCACTTCCGGCGGTGTCGTTCAGGACGCTGTGGTAACTGGCTTCGCAATCGATCATCGCAAGGTCGCGCGCGGAACGGTATTTGGCGCCTTTCGCGGCAGCAGGTTCGACGGGGAAGATTTTATAGCTGATGCTGTGGCGGCGGGCGCGATTGCGGTGGTCGCCAGGCCCGAGGCTGCCGTCTGCGGCGCGCAACATATCGCTGATGCGGAGCCTCGCCGGGCTTTTGCGCGGCTGGCCGCCCAATTCTTCGCGCCGTTTCCCCAAACCGTCGTCGCCGTCACCGGCACGAACGGCAAGACATCGACCGTTGAACTGACACGTCAATTGTGGCGCATGGCGGGGCACAATGCCGCATCCATCGGAACGCTGGGCGTCACTACCGCGGATGATCAGGTTTCGACCGGCCTTACCACACCCGATATCGTGACATTCCTGTCCAACATGGCAGGGCTGGCGCGGGAAGGCGTGAGCCATGCCGCGTTCGAGGCCTCCAGCCATGGCCTGTCGCAATATCGCACCGAAGGCTTGTCCGTGCATGCCGGCGCGTTCACCAATCTCAGCCGCGACCATCTCGATTATCACGGGACGATGGAGGCTTATCTGGAAGCCAAGCTGCGTCTGTTCACGGAAGTCGTGGACGATGACGGGACGGCAGTCGTGTGGATGGACGATCCAGCGTCGGCGCGGGTTGCGGAGCTTGCCGCCGAACGGGGACTGGCGCTGATCACGGTAGGGAGCGCCGGCAAAACGCTCAGGCTGACTTCCCGCGCGCCGACCCAGCTTGGACAGACTCTTACGATCGAAGCCGCCGGCAAGACGCATCAGGTAAAGCTGCCGTTGATTGGCGCTTACCAGGCGGCGAATGCCTTGACGGCTGCGGGTCTCGCACTGGCGACGGGCGCAGCTCTGGAACAGGTGCTCGATGGCCTTTCCCGCGTCCAACCCGTTCGGGGGAGACTGGAGCGGGCGGCGATCAGCAAGACGGGCGCCCCGATTTATGTCGATTACGCGCATACGCCCGATGGGCTGCGCGCCGCGATCGAAGCGCTTCGCCCGCATGCCACCGGACGTTTGATCGTGCTGTTCGGGGCCGGCGGAGACCGGGATACCGGCAAGCGTCCCGAAATGGGTGCGGTGGCGGTGTCGATGGCGGATCATGTGATCGTGACCGACGACAATCCGCGTAGCGAGGACCCCGCTGGGATCCGCCAGCAGGTGCTGGCCGGCGCACCCGGAGCAATCGAGATTGACGGGCGGCGAGAGGCCATAATAGCCGCAATCGCCGAAGCGAAAGCCGGCGACATCGTGTTGCTCGCCGGCAAGGGCCATGAGCAGGGGCAGATTATCGGTGACCGCGTGCTGCCATTCGACGACGTGACCGTTGCACGGGAGTGCGCGGCATGACCACGTCATTATGGACTGCGTTCGAAATCGCGGCCGCCGCCGACGGCGAGGTTCAAGGCGCATTTGTCTCCACCGGCGTTGCGTTCGACTCCCGCGAAGTCAGTCCGGGGGATCTGTTCATCGCGCTGAAAGGCGAAGTAACGGACGGCCATCGATTTGTGGCAGGCGCGTTCGAGCGCGGCGCGGCAGGGGCCATCGTCAGTGAACCAATCGATCATCCCCACGTGCTCGTGAATGACACGATGGCCGCACTTGAGGCGATCGCCAGCGAGGGCCGCGCGCGCAGTTCAGCCCAGATTATCGGCGTTACCGGTTCCGTGGGCAAGACGGGCACCAAGGAGGCACTGTTCGAGGCGCTCGATCGCAAGGTGCCAGGCAAGGTTCATCGGTCGATCAAGAGTTACAACAATCACACCGGCGTACCCCTCAGCCTGGCGCGGATGCCGCCGGATATGCGTTACGGCGTATTCGAAATGGGGATGAATCATCCCGGCGAACTTGCGCACCTTACCCAACTCGTTCGCCCGCATGTCGCCATCGTCACTGCCATCGCGCCCGCGCATGCCGCCTATTTTCCGGACGAGAGCGCGATCGCCGATGCCAAGGGCGAGATCTTCCAGGGTCTGCAACCGGGCGGAACGGCGATCATCCCCTATGACAGCCCGCATCGCCAGCGGCTGATCGAAGCGGCTCGGCCGCACGCGGCACGGATATTGACGTTCGGCCGTGCAGAGGGGGCGGACGTCCGGGCGCTCGAAGAACTTCCATTGTCCGACGGAAGCACGCTCCTGAGCGTATTACTGCCGGAAAGTCAGCTGACCTTTTCGTTGAGCCAGCCTGGTGAGCATTGGGTTTCCAATGCCCTGGCCGTGCTGGCGGCGGTCGAGGCACTGGGCGGGGACGCGGCCGCGGCGGGGGTCGCGCTCGCCGACATGAAGGGGTTGCCGGGGCGGGGCATCCGCGTGAAGGCAAATGTCGATGACGGGCAGGCGCTGGTGATCGACGAAAGCTACAACGCCAATCCTGCGTCGATGGCTGCCACTCTCAAACAACTTGGCCGCGAGAAGGCGGACCGCAAGGTCGTGATCCTCGGGGAGATGCGGGAACTGGGAGCGCAATCGCCACGCTATCACGCCGAGTTGGCACAGCCTATGCTGGACGCGGGCGTGGAAGCGGCACTGCTTGTCGGGCATGACATGGCTGCGCTGGCCGACAGGCTTGAGGGGCGGATGAAACTCCGCCATGTGGCCGATGCCGCTGCCGCGCTGGATTCGCTTCCCGAATTCATCACACCTGGCGACGTCATATTGATCAAGGGTTCCAATGCCATCGGCCTGTCGCGCATCGTTAAGGCGCTTGGTGACGGCGCATTGGCCAGCGGAAAGACCACATGCTCTATTTGATCGCCGAACATCTGGGCTTTCCCGGGCTGCTCAATCTCATTCGCTACATCACCTTTCGCGCGGGTGGGGCAGTCGCGACATCGCTATTCATCGGTCTTTTGATCGGTCCGCGCTTCATTGGCTGGTTGCGCGTGCGCCAGGGCAAAGGGCAGCCGATCCGCGATGACGGTCCCAAGAGCCATCTCGCCAAGGCCGGCACGCCCACCATGGGCGGCCTGATGATTCTGACGGCGGTCACGATTTCGATGCTGCTCTGGATGGATCTTACCAATCGATACACCTGGGCATGCCTGCTCGTGACCCTGGGCTTTGGCGCAATCGGGTTCATGGACGATTACGACAAGGTCACCAAGCGCAGTCATAAGGGCGTTTCCGGGCGCGTGCGCCTGATCGCCGAGTTTGTGGTCGCCGGTGTCGCCGCGTGGCTGATCCTCGACGGAGGCCCGCACAATCTCTACGTGCCGTTCTATAAGGGCCCTGTGATCGACCTTGGCGTTTTCTATATCTTCTTCGCCGCGTTCGTAATCGCGGGTTTCGGCAACGCGGTGAACCTGACCGATGGGCTGGACGGGCTGGCGACAATGCCGGTCGTGATCGCAGCGCTGGCCTTCTTTGTAATCACCTATCTGGTCGGCAACGTGAAGTTCGCGACCTATCTCGGTATTCCGCATGTCCCGGGAGCAGGCGATCTGACAATCTTATGTGCTGCGATTATCGGGGGTGGGCTGGCCTTTCTCTGGTTCAACGCGCCGCCGGCGGCCGTGTTCATGGGCGACACCGGCAGCCTTGCGCTGGGCGGCGCGCTGGGCGCGATCGCGGTGGTCGCGCATCACGAAATCGTGCTGCTGATCGTCGGCGGCCTGTTCGTGCTGGAGACCGTTTCCGTCATCCTCCAGGTGTTTTTCTACAAGCGCACCGGCAAGCGCATCTTCCGCATGGCGCCGATCCATCATCATTTCGAGCAGCTCGGCTGGTCAGAGCCGACGGTCGTCATCCGATTCTGGATCATCAGCTTCGTCCTGGCGATTGCTGGCCTTGCGACGCTCAAGCTCAGATGATCACCAGCCCGGCCTTCAGCGGTAAGCGCTACGCTGTGCTGGGCCTGGCGCGCTCGGGGTTGGCGACTGTCGAGGCGCTGCTGGCGAGTGGCGCCAGCGTGACCGCTTGGGACGCGGATGAGATAAAGCGGGACGTCCTGATCCTCCCCGGCACGGGGAGGGGGGCCGGCGAAGGCGGTGGAGGGGGTTCACCTTCCAGCGCGACGCTAGCCGATAGCCCCCTCCACCATCCTGCGGATGGTCCCCCTCCCCATGCTGCGCATAGGGAGGAGTTGGTCCTCGCCGATCCGCTCGAAATCGATCTCACCGGCTACGACGCCATCCTCGTCTCCCCCGGCGTACCGCTCAACAAGCACCCCATCGCCGCCCATGCCAAAGCGGCCGGCGTGCCGGTCATCGGCGATATCGAGCTGTTCGCCCAGGCACGCGCTTCACTACCGCCGCACAAGGTGGTCGGCATCACCGGCACCAACGGCAAGTCGACCACCACCGCGCTGATCCATCACATCCTGCAGACCGCTGGCGTGCCGACACTGATGGGCGGCAATATCGGCCTGCCGATCCTGTCGCGCGATCCGCTGCCCGCAGGTGGTGTGTATGTGCTTGAGCTGTCGAGCTACCAGATCGATCTGACCTTCACCCTCGATTGCGACGTGGCGGTGCTGACCAACATCACACCGGACCATCTCGATCGCTATGACGGGTTCAAGGCGTATGCGGCGAGCAAGGCGCGGTTGTTCGAGATGTCTAGCGGGATCGCCGTAATCGCGACCGAGGACGATCAAACCCGGCGCATTGCCACATCGCTTCGTCATGCCGGACTTGATCCGGCATCCAGCTCCTCTTCATCACCGTCCAAAGGAAGCGGGACCCCGGATCAAGTCCGGGGTGACGTGGTGGAAGTTCGATCAACCTCCGTCTCCGCCGGCGAACAGATGTTGTGGCCGGCCCTTCAAGGGCCGCACAACGCCCAAAACGTGGTTTGCGCGATTGCCGCGACGAAGGTGTTGGGGATTGGCGACCTAGATATTGCCCGCGCCCTATCGTCTTACCCCGGCTTGCCTCACCGCATGGAGCGGGTTGGTGAGAAACATGGCGTACTCTACGTCAACGACAGCAAGGCCACCAACGCCACCGCGACCGCCCCGGCGCTGGCCGCCTACCCAGTTATCCACTGGATTCTTGGTGGATTGGCCAAGACCGACGATCTCGACGATTGCGCGCCCTACTTCGATCATGTGAAGTCCGGTTACACGATCGGAAAGGCCGGGCCGATGTTCGCGGAGATCCTGCGCGCTGCGGGGAAGATCGTTCTGGAGAGCGGGACGCTTGATCAGGCCGTGAAGGATGCCGCCGCCGCAGCGCGGAGTGGCGAAGTGGTAATGCTCTCGCCCGCCTGCGCGAGCTTCGACCAGTTCAAGGATTATGAAGCGCGTGGGGACGCGTTTCGGGCAGCGGTGGGGGCACTGGCATGACGGATGGAGTGATGGCCATGCCGCAAGGCGGGAAGCGCAAACGCAAGCAAGGGGCCGCAAGGCTCGGCCGCGCGGATCGATCGGCGATGGGCACCTGGTTCTGGGAGATCGACCGGCTGTTGCTGCTGCTCGTCCTCATGCTCATTTCCATCGGGCTTATCGCGGTGGCCGCTGCTTCGCCCGCAGCGACCGATCGTTATTCGCATGGTACGTTCCAGCTTCCCTCGCTTTATTATTTCTATCGCCAGGCGATATGGATTGCACTGGCGCTGCCGATCATGTTGTTCGTCTCGATGCTTCCCAAGGACGTGGCGCGGCGGATGGCGTTGGGCGGTGCATCCTTCTTTTTCGTGATGCTCGTCCTGGTGCCGTTGATCGGCAGCGAGGTGAATGGGGCAAAGCGCTGGATCGGCGTGGGGTTCATGCAGTTTCAGCCCTCCGAGTTTCTCAAGCCCCTGTTCGTCGTGCTGATTGCCTGGACATTGTCGTTGCGCGCGCGCGACCCGTCCCTCCCGGTCGTGCCGATTACCGGAGTGCTTGTGGCTGTTGTCGCGGCGTTCTTGATGAAGCAGCCTGACTTCGGCCAGACCGTGATCTTCGGGGCGATCTGGATTGCCCTGCTGATGCTGAGTGGGGTCTCGATAAAGCTGCTGGCATGGCTCGGCGCGGCGGCGCTCGGCGGTATTGTGTCCGCCTATATGTTCTATTCGGTGGCGACGGAACGGATCAACAACTTCCTATTCGCGCAGGGCGATACCTACCAGACCGACAAGGCTTACGCGACGCTCACCAATGGCGGGCTGATGGGAACCGGGCCAGGTGCCGGAACGATGAAATTTCACCTGCCCGAGCCACATACCGACTATATCTTTTCCGTGATCGGGGAGGAGTTCGGGCTGATTTCCTGCATCGCGATCGCGATCATCTATCTGACTATCGTGGTCCGCGTTTTTGTTCGCCTGCTGCACGAGGAGGACGAGTTCCTGCTGCTCGCGTCCGCCGGCCTGGTCACGGAATTCGGATTGCAGGCGCTGATCAACATGATGGTCAACGTGCAGCTCGCGCCGTCCAAGGGCATGACGTTGCCGTTCATCAGCTATGGCGGTTCATCCATGGTCGCGCTGTCGATTGGCTTCGGTCTCCTGCTGGCGTTCACCCGCACCAATCCGTATCTTACCCGCTCGCCATATGTGGTGAAGTGGAGTGGGCGTTGATCATAAAACGGCATTTTGTTCTGGCGGCCGGGGGAACCGGGGGACACATGATCCCGGCGCATGCGCTGGCAGCGGAGCTTTTGCATCGTGGCCATCACGTCGCGCTGGTGAGCGACGAACGCGGCGTCCGCTTTCCTGGCCTGTTTGACGGGGTCCAGACCCATATATTGCCTGCCGGCCGTGCAGGCGGCGGACCTTTGGGGTGGATCCGTGCTGGCCGCGACATCATGCAGGGAAAAGAACGGGCGCGGCGCCTCTATGAAGTTTTCGAGCCGGCAGCGGTCGTCGGCTTCGGCGGCTATCCCGCCTTGCCTGCCGTCCTTGCTGCATTGTCAGACAAGATACCTACCATCATTCACGAGCAGAATGCGGTGTTAGGGCGGACCAACCGGTTCCTCGCGGGCCGGGTCAATGCGATTGCCACCGCCTACGGCGAGGTCGAGCGCCTGAGGGCGCGTTATGCCGGCAAGGTAACGCTGGTCGGCAATCCCGTGCGCGACGAGATCAGGCTGCTGCGCGAAACGCCTTATCCGACCTTGATGCCGGACGGTGTGTTCCGGATCCTTGTGTCGGGGGGGAGTCAGGGGGCGTCGATCCTCTCCGAAGTCGTCCCGGAGGGTCTCGGGCTGATGCCGCTCACCTTCCGTCGGCGGATGCAGGTGACCCAACAATGCCGGCCGGAAGATATCGAACAGGTTCGGACACGCTACGCAGCGCTTGGTATTCCCGCCGACCTCGCGACCTATTTGCCCGACCTGCCCGCACGACTGGGATGGGCGCATCTCGTGATAGCGCGTGCTGGCGCATCGACCGTGGCGGAACTGACTGCCGTGGGTCGGCCCGCTATCCTTGTGCCCTATCCTTCCGCGACGGATGATCATCAGACGGCGAATGCGCGGGAGATCGTGAAGGTAGGCGGTGCACGTTCCATCCCGCAATCCCATTTCAATGCAATAGAGCTTGCCAAGCAGATGCAGAAACTCGCGCTCGATCCTCAAGCATTGACCAATGCAGCCGCCTGTGCCCGTCGGATCGGTCGTGCCGATGCCGCAGAGGCGCTGGCGGATCTGGTCGAATCCTTCGGCCGCACGCCGGTGATGGATGCGATCGGGGACCGTTTTCCGGAGGGCGGCGCGCTCAAGGGAGCTTATGCATGAAGGGTGTCGCAACCGACATCGGAACGATTCATTTCATCGGGATCGGCGGAATCGGCATGTCCGGCATAGCCGAGGTGATGCACAATCTCGGGTACAAGGTGCAGGGATCGGATGTTGCCGAAGGCTATGTGATCGAAGGGCTGCGCAAGAAGGGCATTTCCGTTGCGATCGGCCACAAGGCGGAGAATCTGGGTGACGCAGCGGTCGTCGTGACATCCACGGCGATCAAGCGCGGTAATCCGGAGGTGGAACTGGCACTGGAAACGCGTGTGCCGGTCGTCCGCCGCGCGGAGATGCTGGCTGAGCTCATGCGGCTGAAATCCACCGTCGCCATCGCCGGCACGCATGGCAAGACAACCACAACCTCGATGGTGGCCGCTCTGCTGGATGCTGGTGGGGTCGACCCGACGGTAATCAATGGCGGCATCATCAACAGCTATGGTTCCAACGCGCGGCTCGGCGCGTCGGACTGGATGGTGGTGGAAGCGGATGAAAGCGACGGCAGCTTTCTCCGGCTCGACGGCACGATCGCGGTCGTCACCAACATCGATCCGGAACATCTCGATCACTATGGCAGCTTCGAAAAGGTCAAGGACAGTTTCGTCGAGTTCGTCGAGAATGTCCCGTTTTACGGTGCGGCGCTGCTGTGCATCGATCATCCTGAGGTCCAGGCGATCATTCCGAGGGTCAGGGACCGGCGCGTCGTGACATATGGTTTTTCGGCGCAAGCGGATGTTCGCGGGGAAAATGTCACGCCCATAAGTGGCGGCAACCGTTTCGACGCGATCATCCGCCAACGCGACGGCTCTCTTCGCACCATTGTCGGAATTGAGATGCCCATGCCGGGTCGGCACAATGTCCAGAACGCACTGGCAGCGATCGGCGTCGCTCTGGAAATGGGCATTGCGGATGCCGTGATCCAAACCGGATTTGCGAAATTCGGCGGGGTAAAGCGCCGCTTTACAAAGGTTGGCGAGGTCGATGGCGCGACCATCATTGACGATTACGGTCATCATCCGGTCGAGATCCGCGCCGTACTGGCTGCCGCGCGGGAAGGCGTCAAAGGACGGGTGATCGCCGTCGTTCAGCCGCACCGTTTTACCCGGTTGCGGGATCTGATGCCCGAGTTTCAGACAGCCTTCAATGACGCGGACATCGTTTATGTCGCACCGGTATATGCGGCAGGCGAGGCACCCCTTGATGGCATAAACGCCGCGGCGCTCGTGACGGGCTTGAAACAGCGCGGTCATCGCGCCGCCCAGGAAATCGAAGGGCCGGAAGCCCTTGCCGATACACTCGCCAGTGTGATCCGCGAAGGAGACATGATAATCTGCCTCGGGGCGGGGGATATCACAAAATGGGCGGCCAATCTGGCCAGCGCCATTGAACAGAGGAAGGTGTCCGTATGAACGACGCGTTTGCTACCTGGAAGATCTTTCAGGACAACCTTTTGGCGATGCAGAAAGCGCAGATCGATGCTGCCAGCCGACTGCTGCCGCGAACGGAGCAATTTGAAGGCGCCATAAAGGCGGCCCAGGACATCGCCGATGCAAATAGCAAGGCCTGGGAAACCTGGATGTCCATGTGGAGCCGTAAATGAATGCATGGTCCGCCAAAACTGTTGCTGCCTGCGATCTTCCCGCCACGCGCGGGGAGATCGAGGCTGACGGCGTGCTGGCGGACTTCATCTGGTTTCGCACGGGCGGCCTTGCCGAATGGCTCGTCCGGCCAAAAGATGTGCAGGATCTGGCGGCATTTGTCGCTGCGCTTGACCCCGCGACGCCGGTCTTCCCGATTGGCGTGGGATCGAACCTGATCGTCCGGGATGGTGGCTTGCCGGGTGTCACCATCCGGTTGCCCAAGAGCTTTTCCAAGATTTCGATAGAAGAGGGTTGCCGCGTTCGCGCGGGCGCTGCAGCAATGGGGATCACCGTGGCAAGCGCTGCGCGCGACGCCGGTGTCGCAGGCCTCGAATTCTTGCGTGGAATACCCGGTACGGTGGGCGGCGCGGCGCGAATGAATGCAGGCGCGTATGGACGCGACATGAGCGACGTCCTCGTTGAAATCACGCTGGTGCGCCGTGATGGGGCGATCGAGACCTGGCCGGCGGCCCGGCTCGGTTACAGCTACCGTCATTCCCAGTTACCGGAAGGCGCGGTCGTCGTAGAGGCCGTGATGCGGGGCACGATTGGCGACAAGGTTGCGATCGGGGCCGAGATGGATCGCATCGCGGCCGAACGCGAGGCATCGCAACCGCTGCGATCGCGCACGGGAGGGTCGACATTCAAAAATCCGGACGGCGACAAGGCCTGGCGTCTTATCGACGAAGCCGGATGTCGCGGGCTGCGGATCGGCGACGCACAGGTTTCGGAGAAGCATTGCAATTTCCTGCTCAACCTGGGCCAGGCATCGTCAGCGGAAATCGAAGCGCTGGGCGAGGAAGTGCGGCGGCGGGTGAAGGACAAGTCGGGCGTCATGCTGGAATGGGAGATTCAGAGGGTCGGTCTCGGCTTGCCGGCGGCGGGAGGAGACGCTTGAGTCTGAATATTGTGGTATTGATGGGGGGCTGGTCATCCGAGCGCGAAGTGTCGCTCGTCTCGGGTGCGGGCGTGGCGGAGGCGCTCGAAAGCCTTGGCCATCGCGTGACGCGGATGGACATGGGGCGGGATGTCGCGCAGCGCATCGCGGAGGCGGCGCCGGATGTTGTTTTCAACGCCCTTCATGGTACACCAGGTGAAGACGGATCAGTGCAGGGTATGCTCGATCTGATGGGTATAAAATACACCCATTCGGGCCTGGCAACGTCCGTCATCGCGATCGACAAACAGCTTACAAAGAACGAACTCTTGCCGCATGATATACCCATGCCGGAGGGCGTGATCGTGCGCAGCGAAAGTCTTTATGACGGCGATCCGCTGGCGCGGCCTTACGTGCTCAAGCCGGTCAATGAGGGGTCTTCGGTGGGCGTTGCGATCGTTACGGATGAAGGGAATTACGGCAACCCGATCGGCCGTGATGTCGAAGGTCCCTGGCGGCATTTCGACAAGCTGCTCGCCGAGCCGTTCATCCGCGGCCGGGAATTGACCGTAGCGGTGCTTGGCGATCAGGCGCTGGCGGTGACCGAACTGAAACCGAAAAGCGGCTTTTACGACTATGATGCCAAATATACCGATGGACTGACTGCCCATATCTGTCCGGCGGAGATCCCTTCCGAAATTGCGGCCGCGATGATGGACATCGCATTGCGCGCGCACAGGTTGCTGGGTTGCAAGGGCACTTCCCGTTCGGACTTTCGGTGGGACGACAGCAAGGGCCTCGATGGCGTTTATTTGCTCGAGGTGAACACCCAGCCCGGAATGACCCCGCTCAGCCTGGTTCCGGAGCAGGCCCGGCACGTCGGGATGAGCTATGTCGATCTCGTCCAGCGGATCGTGGAGGAAGCGCTATGAGCGGGCAGGCACGCATCAAGCGCGGCGGCGCGCCAGCACGCCGCCGCAAGACGCCGGTGACGACCACGACCCGCCGCAAAGCGCCCCCGCGGCCGCCTTCGACCGCGCAGCGGGCCCTGGCCACCATCCCCTTGCCGCAGGAAACCCTGAAGCGCGCAGGTAACTACATGATCGGCGGGATCATCGCGGCTGGCATCGTGGCAGGTGTGATAGCCATGCAGCTGCCCCAGATGATCGGCATCGAGATTGGCGAGGCGATCGGGCGCGCCGGCTTTGCCGTACGCAATATCGAGGTGCACGGCCGGGCGCAGATGGATCGCGATGCGGTGATCAATATCGCGATGGATCAGAAGTCACGGGCAATGCCGCTCGTCGATCTGGAAGCGACCCGCCAGCGTCTGAAGCAGTTGGGTTGGGTGGCCGATGCCCGTGTTTCGCGCCGTTTGCCTGACACGCTCGTGGTCGATATCGTCGAGCGGCGCCCGACCGCGATATGGCAATATCAGCAGAAGCTTTCGCTGATCGATCAGAACGGTGTGGTGATCGCGCCCGTAAGCGTATCGAGCATGCCCGATCTGCCAATCATCATCGGGTCGGGCGCCAACCAGCAGGTTGCTGCTCTCAATAATCTGATGGCTGGGGCGCCTTCCCTGAAACCCATGTTGGCGGGCGCGAGCTGGGTCGGGGGCCGGAGGTGGGATCTGCGCTTCCAGTCCGGCGAAGTCCTCGCGCTGCCCGAAGGCGCGGTGGCGGCAACGGACGCGCTCAAGGATTTCGCAAAGCGCGATGGAGAATATCGCCTGCTGGGGCAGGGTATCGTCCGTTTCGATATGCGGGTTCCGGGCAGGATCGTAGTGCGGGTTTCCAAGGAGCCCAGACGGAGCATCACTGACGATGCGGCGGCAGCCGCAGCGAACGTTAAGAGTATTTGATGGGCATGCTGGCGGGGGAAAACGGGGATGGCGCAGATACGCAACGATGAACTGATTACCGCGCTGGACATTGGTTCGTCCAAGGTGTGCGCGCTCATCGGCCGCCGCGGCGAAGGCGACGAGATCGAAGTGCTTGGCACGGGGCAGCGCGAGAGCAGGGGTGTGCGCCGCGGTTATGTGTCCGACATGGAAGCGACCGAGAACGCCATTCGCGAAGCGGTCGAACAGGCCGAGCGCATGGCCAATCTCAATATCGAAAAGGTGTGGGTGAGCTTTTCGGCCGGTGGTCTTGCAAGCGATATTGCATCGGTGGAGGTCGATATCGGCGGCTACCGGATCGAGCAGACCGACATTGACGAGCTTCTCCACGCGGGCCGCAACTCGATCGATCCCGAAGGCCGCATGGTATTGCACGCGCAGCCGACGCTTTACACGCTGGATGGGCTGCGCGGCGTGAAGACGCCGCTTGGCCTCCATGCCGATCGGCTGGGTGTCGACATCCACGTCGTCGCGGCTGAACCTTCCCCCGTCCGCAATCTCGATCTTTGCGTGCGCAAGGCGCATCTCGCGGTCAAGTCGATCGTGGCGGCGCCCATTGCAACCGGTATGGCCTGTCTTTCCGAGGAGGAACGCGAACTCGGGGTCGCCCTGGTGGAGCTTGGGGCGGGCGTTACCAACGTATCGCTTTTCGCTGGAGGCGTGCTGGTCGGCCTTGCCTCGATTCCGATTGGCGGTTCAGATATCACTGACGATATCTCGACGGCGTTCGGCACAAGACGCACGCACGCGGAACGGATGAAATGTTTCCATGGCTCCGCAACGGCCAGCCCGCGCGACAATCACGAAATGATCGATGTTTCTCCGGTGGGCGCAGAAGATGGTGGCGATCCAAACCGCATCACACGGGCGCAGCTCATCGCGGTAATGCGGCAACGTCTCGATCATTGGTTTGGCGAGATTACGAAGGCACTGGAAACGCTCGGTTTCCTTGGGCCGGTGGGCCGTCAGGTGGTGTTGACCGGCGGCGGCGCCGAATTGAAGGGGATTGCCGACTACGCTCAGGGCGTCCTGGGCCGTTCTGTCCGCGTGGGTCGTCCGCGCGGAATTTCAGGCTTGCCGGATGCGCACAGCGGACCGGCGTTCGCAACGCTGGCAGGGTTGGTGCAATTCGCCGCGTCCGACCCGATCGACCTTCGCCAGATTTCTCCCGCGCACCAGACAGTGCACCGCGCGAACGCCACGAACCTGGTCCAGCGGCTCATTACGGCCTTTCGCAGCAGCTACTGATCTTCGCAGACTCACCAATTGTTGCGCGGCCTGCTGATCGCGGCTAGTTGGCATGTATGGGCCTTTTGAAAAGCATCTTCACCTGGTGGGACGGCGCCACCATCGGCACATCGCTATGGAGCGCGCGCAACGGCGCGCGGGTCGGGCAGGATAGGCTCGGCAACATATATTTTGAATCAAAGAAGGCTGACCAGACGGGCCGCAAGCGGCGTTGGGTTATTTATGATGGCCCTAACGATGCGAGCCGCGTTCCGCCGGAATGGCACGGCTGGCTGCATAACACGGTCGATTCGCTGCCCGACGAAAGCTTGCCGCCCCCACGCATCTGGGAAAAGGAAGCGGCGCCGAACCTTACCGGGACGCATGCAGCCTATCGGCCAGCCGGCGCGTTGGAAGCTGGCGGCCATCGCGCACCCGCGACGGGCGACTATGAGGCATGGACACCGAACTGACCTATGAAAACGCCGTTTCGTGAAAATGTGGGGGAAGCCCTGATCGGGCTCCTCGTTGTCCTGCTGGCGATCTGGTTTACCTGGTTTGCCTGGATGCAGACGGGTGGGGGGACAAAAGCGGGATCCATCAAGATATTTGCTTTGTTTCCCAACATCAGCGGCGTCAATGTCGGCACGGACGTTCGCATCGCTGGTCTGAAGGTGGGCTCGGTCACCCACCAGGAACTCGATCCGCAGAGCTATCAGGTCAAGGCGACGTTTGCGATCGATCCAGGCGTGAAGATTCCGGCCGATAGCAGCGCCGCCGTCACCTCCGAAGGATTGCTCGGCAGTACCTATGTCGCGCTGATACCCGGTGGAGAGACTACGCCGCTCAAGGAAGGCGACACGATCACTGACACCCAGGGATCGATGGATCTGATGGGTCTGGTCGGGCAGTTCATAAACAAATCCGGTAGTGGCGCAGCCGGTGGCGACGAAGGTAACATGGCACCACCCTCCGACAAGCCGTGAAAGGCAAGCTCGTCATCGGTTTTGCGCTGATTGCTCTGATCGGCGTTGGCGCCGCAGTGGCGTTGCAAAACGAAACGACAAGCTCGACACCGGCAGATGGTGCGCGGACCGAGGCACCGCCAGCTGGCGATACTGCGGCCGAAGAGGATGAAAAACCAGCTGCCAAGTCGGCCCCTAGCGCGCCCGTATTTTCAAAGGGCGCGGTTACGCCGATGAAGGACCGTGTGGCGGTGCTCGGCCTGCTCAACAAGCGTAACGGCTTGTGGCGGGACATCACGATGCGGCCAGGCCAGGCGGTAAAGGTGGGCGATGTCGTTATCCGCCTGCGTGCGTGCGAGATGACAGCGCCCTGGGAAAACCAGAAACTTACGGGCGCATTTGTGCAAACGGACGTCCGTGGTGCCGATGGTCAGTGGCGGCGGGTCTTTTCGGGCTGGCTGTTCAAGGAATCGCCGTCGCTGAACGTCGTCGAGCATCCCGTCTATGACGTTTGGCCTAAAAGCTGCGCAATGAAATATCCGGATATCGGCGTTGATACCGTACAAGCCACGTCGGTTGGCGGCGGTAACCGGTCGAGTGCAAAGAAATCGGCCGAAGATGCGCCCGAAGGAAATCCGGCCCCCGAGCCTACGCCCAGCGCGGCATCGAGCAACCCGACATAAGCGCCGCGATCGATTTCCACCGCGCCCAGCGAGGCGAGGTGATCCGTGATGAACTGGCAGTCTAGCAAGGTGAAACCGCCTATTTTAAGCCGCGCGACAAGCCACGCCAGTGCAATCTTTGAGGCATCCCGCGTACGGCTGAACATGCTTTCGCCAAAAAAAGCTGCGCCCAGTTTAACGCCGTAGAGCCCACCCACCAGGCGCTCATCCTGCCAGCATTCAATCGAATGGGCATGGCCTCGCGAAAACAATTCCGCATAGGCATGCTCGATATCAGGGTTGATCCAGGTGTCCGGCCGGTCGGCGGTCGCCTCGGCGCAATGGCGAACGACCTCAGGAAACGCATGGTCGGCGGTGACGCGAAAACGATCGGACCGAAGCGTTTTCGCCAAAGATCGGGAGAGATGAAATTTGTCGAGAGGCAGGATGCCGCGCTTCTTGGGTTCTACCCAGAAGACCTCGTTTGCAGCGCGGCTGTCCGCCATAGGGAAAACGCCAACGGAGTAGGCCCGGAGCAGCAGGTCTGGGTCAAGCATCGCCACGACGGGATACTACGCTAAAATCCGGTAATCTCTAGGTGGTGATTTGAACGCTTTTCTGCGTGAGGCCAGCGTCCGCTAAGCGAATAAATCGCTGTCCTTGGCCTTCTGCAGCGGATTGGGAATGGGTAGCTGAGCCGTCCGATCGACACAGTCGATCTGCCGGTCGGTAGGCATGAACATATCCATCACCGCGCTGGTCCACGCCATCGCTGTGCCAATTGGCCAGGTGTAAAGCGCCAACAAGTCGCTGAGCCCTTCGAATTCAGTACTCTGCTTCAGCGCCTCGCGGACGATCGCGTCGGTTTGCGTGTCACGGGGCATAGAAGCATAATGAACGCCTGCCGATCATGTTCCAAACTCTGCCCCGTTTGTGATACGCGCGGTTCGGACAAGGCGAACGACGCCCCACTGATCGACCAACTATGCGAGACGCCGTCCGTAACCATAACGGACGAAGGCAAACACTTAATCCCCTGCCTAGACCAGCGCCTCAGCCATTTCGGCAAGCTCCAGCCAGCGCAATTCCGCCGCATCCTTGGCAGCGCGCGCTTCTTCGATTGCCTTGGTCAGCGCGTCGAACTTCATCGGATCGCGCGTATAAAGTGTTGAATCGGAGAGAATTTCCTCGTCACGTGCAATTTCCGCTTCCAGCTTTTCGATTTTCCTGGGCAGGAGATCGAGATCACGCTGGTCCTTGTAGCTGAGCTTCACCCGCGCCTTTGGCTGCCCCGGTGTTTCGGCTTTCTGCGCCGCGCTTCGCTTCGGCTCGGCTTTGGGCGGCAGTCGGCGCTTTTCCCAGTCCTCATATCCCCCCGCAACCACATCGACCTTACCTGTCCCGTCGAGGCCGAGGGTGATGGTTACGGTGCGGTCGAGAAAGTCGCGATCATGGCTGACGATCAGGACAGTGCCATCGTAGTCCGCGATCACTTCCTGAAGCAGGTCGAGCGTCTCGAGGTCGAGATCGTTGGTCGGCTCATCAAGCACGAGCAGGTTGGAACGGCGCGCGAACGCGCGGGCAAGCAGCAAGCGGGAGCGCTCTCCACCCGAGAGAGTGCCGACGCGCGCCTCCACGATATTCTCGTCGAACAGAAACTCCTTAAGATAGCCGACGATGTGTTTCTTGACCCCGAGTACCTCGATCCAGTCACCGCCATCAGCGAGGATATCGCGAACGCGCTTGTCGGGCGCCATCAGACTGCGCTGCTGATCGATGACGACGCCATCCAGAGTCTTTGCGAGCCGTATCTCCCCTGTGTCCGGCTTCAGCTCGCCGGTCAGCAACTTGAGCAGGGTCGTTTTGCCCGCGCCATTGTTGCCGACGATGCCGATACGGTCCCCGCGTTGTACACGCAGGGAGAAATCCCGGATAATGGAGCGGTCTCCGAAATTCTTGGAGACCCCGACGGCATCGATAACTGTTTTGGTGCGCACATCGTCGGTACCGATCGTCAGGTTGGCAGTGCCGGCAGGACCAAGCATTGCCGCACGTTGCGCGCGCATTTCATGCAGTTTCGCCAGACGGCCCTGATTGCGGCGGCGTCGACCGGTGACACCACGCTGAAGCCAATGTTCCTCGAGCTTCAATCTCGCGTCGAGACGCTGGGCATTACGCGCCTCGTCTTCGTACACTTTTTCCGTCCACGCTTCGAACCCGCCGAAGCCAATCTCGGCCCGGCGGATGGTACCGCGATCCAGCCAGAGCGTCTGTCTGGTCAGGCGTGTCAGAAAGGTGCGGTCATGGCTGATCGCAACGAACGCGCCGTTGAAGCGGTTGAGCCATTGCTCCAGCCAGGTGATTGCCGCGATATCGAGATGGTTGGTCGGCTCATCCAGCAGCAGGACATCCGGCTCCATTGCAATGGCGCGGGCAATGGCAGCGCGTCGCCGTTCGCCGCCGCTGGAGGTCGATGCGGGACGATCCAGATCCAACCCGATCTGGTCCGCTATCGCCTCAACTTCATGTTGTGGCGGTGCATCGGCGCCATGCAAAACGAAATCCCGCAATGTTTCATGGGTGCGAAGATCGGGTTCCTGCTCGAGCAAAATGACCCGGGTGCCCGGCACGATCGTTCGTCTGCCTTCATCGCAATCGATCTTGCCGGCGAGAAGCTTGAGCAATGTCGTCTTGCCGACACCGTTTCGGCCAATCAGCGCCAGCCGGTCCCGTTCGCCCACAAACAGGTCCAGATGGCGAAACAGCCAGCCGGAGCCTTGAACGAGGCCGAGATCTTCATATGCGAGGACAGGTGCGGACATCGGATGCGACTTAGGCGCTAATCCTCAGAAGTCCACCTTGTCGTAATGATCGGGTGGCACCACGATCTCCATCCGTTCAGCGAGCAACGGCCGAAAGCTGGGACGCGACTTCAGCCCGGCATACCAGGTGCGCGTCTGTTCATGGCCCCGCCAGTCGATCCCGCCGAGATAATCAGCGACCGACAGATGTGCCGCCGCTGCGAGATCAGCGAGGCTAAGTACCGGGCCAGCAAGCCAACGCCGATGGTCCAGCAGATAGTCGATATAGTCCAGATGTGCGTTTGCCACCTTCATCGCCTCACGCAGCGCCTTGGCATCGGGCGAAGTGCGGTGGACAATACGTTTCAACATCCGCTCGTGCAGAAGCGGTCCCACGACCTCGCCATAGACCTTGCCATCAAACCAAGCGACCAGACGGCGAACCTCCGCGCGATTAGCGGCGGTTCCGGGGACCATGGGCGACTTTTCGATCGTCTCTTCGAAATATTCGCAGATCGCCCCTGAATCGATAAGCGTCGCGCCGGTTGCCTGATCCACCATGACGGGCGTTTGCGCGGCGGGATTCATATCCACGAACTCATCGCGCTGCGCCCAGGGCGACTCGCGAACAAGTTCATAGCCGATGCCTTTTTCCCCCAGCAAAAGCCTGACTTTGCGGGAGAACGGACAAAGCGGGAATTGATACAGCTGCCACATGGTTTCCGTCTTAGCGCGATCACTGTCACGCGCCAGAGGTTACAGAACGTCAGCCGACAATTCTGCTGCAGAACGTTTGTTTCCCCGACGATTACTCAGCGGCGACGACCTCTGGCTCCACATCATTGAGAGGATAGTCCAGCCTGCCGATCATTTCCTTCGGGCAGATCTGCCAGAAGCGATCGCGCCACCTGTCCCAATCATCAAGCACCGTGTTCGCCCACGCACTTCCGGTTGCGACTGCGTGTTCGGCGACGAGCGCTTTCAGGCGCGTCTCCCAATGTGCGGAAGCGAGGCGTTGCCAGACAATGCTTTCCGGGTTTGCATGTTTACTGAACTCGTCATCCTCGTCGAGCACAAATGCCATCCCGCCCGTCATGCCCGCGCCGAAGTTTTCGCCAACGCGGCCCAGAATGACGGCAATACCGCCCGTCATATATTCGCAGCCATTGGCACCGCAGCCTTCGACCACCACCGTCGCGCCGGAATTGCGGACGGCGAAGCGTTCGCCCGCCTGACCGGCCGCAAGCAATTTGCCCGAGGTGGCGCCGTACAGCACCGTATTTCCGATGATCGTATTGGATTTGGTTTCGAGCGGCGAAGACACCATCGGACGCACGATGATTTTCGCGCCGGACAAACCTTTGCCGACATAGTCATTGGCGTCGCCGAATATCTCCAGCGTCATTCCTTTCACCCCGAACGCGCCCAGCGATTGACCCGCGCTGCCGCGCAGGCGAATGTGAACATGATCGTCGGCCAAGGCGGACATGCCGAACTTGCGGGTGATTTCCGCCGAAAACCGCGTGCCGACCGCGCGATGCGTGTTGCGCACGGTATAGGTCAGCTGCATCTTTTCGCGCCGTTCGAAAACGGCGCGCGCATCAGTGATCATCTGCGCGTCGAGACTGTCGGGCACTTCGTTGCGGAAGGTCTCGATATTGAAGCGGCGCTTGTCATCGGGCGCATCGACCTTTGCAAGAATCGGATTGAGATCGAGATCGTCCAGATGATCCGCGCCACGACTTACCTGGCGCAGCAGCTCGGTACGACCGATCACTTCGTCCAGGCTGCGAACGCCGAGCTTGGCCAGGATTTCGCGAACTTCTTCAGCGATGAAGGTCATCAGATTGATGACCTTCTCCGGCGTACCAACAAACTTCTGGCGAAGTTTGTCATCCTGCGTGCAAACGCCGACCGGACAGGTGTTCGAGTGGCACTGGCGTACCATGATACAGCCCATCGCAACGAGGCTGAGCGTACCGATGCCGAACTCCTCAGCGCCCAATATGGCCGCGATCACGATATCGCGGCCGGTCTTCAAACCGCCGTCGGTGCGCAGTTTCACACGATGACGCAGGCCATTCAACGTGAGTACCTGGTTCGTTTCGGTCAGGCCCATTTCCCACGGCGTCCCGGCAAATTTCACCGAGGTTTGGGGGGACGCGCCCGTGCCGCCAACATGGCCAGCTATCAGGATCACATCGGCGTGGGCCTTTGCGACGCCTGCCGCGACAGTACCTATGCCCGCGGAACTGACGAGCTTGACGCAAACGCGCGCGCGCGGGTTGATCTGCTTCAGGTCATAGATGAGCTGGGCAAGATCCTCGATCGAATAGATGTCGTGGTGCGGCGGCGGTGAGATGAGCATGACGCCAGGCGTCGAATGCCGCAGTTTCGCGATCATCTCGGTAACCTTGAAACCGGGAAGCTGGCCACCTTCGCCGGGCTTGGCGCCCTGCGCGACCTTTATCTCCAGTTCTTCGGCCGACCCGAGATATTCCGCCGTCACCCCGAAGCGGCCCGACGCCACCTGCTTGATGACAGAATTGGCGTTGTCGCCGTTCTCATACGGCGTGTACCGGCTGGAATCTTCGCCGCCTTCGCCAGATACGGCTTTTGCGCCGATCCTGTTCATCGCGATAGCAAGCGTTTCGTGCGCTTCAGGAGATAGCGCGCCAAGCGACATACCCGGCGTCACGAACCGTTTGCGGATTTCGGTGATGGCCTCGACACTGTCGATTGCGATCGGCTCACGCGCCCAGTTGAACTCGAGCAGATCACGCAGATAGACGGGCGGCAGATCCCGAACACCGCGTGAGAATTGCAGATAGGTGGAGAAGCTGTCCGTGGCGACGGCGCTCTGCAACAGGTGCATGAGTTGTGCGGAATAGGCGTGGGTTTCACCCCCATTGCGCTGGCGATAGAAGCCTCCGATCGGCAGATTGACGATGCCTTCGTCCCAGGCCGGCTCATGCCGCAGCATCGCCGAATACTGCAGCGACGCATAGCCTTCGCCCGAAATTTTGGTGGGCATGCCTGGGAAAAGATCGTTGACGAGCGCGCGCGACAAGCCAACCGCCTCGAAATTATATCCGCCGCGGTAGCTGGAGATCACCGCTATCCCCATCTTCGACATGATCTTCAGCAGGCCGTCGTCCATGGCCTTGCGCTGCCGCGCGAGGCACTGATCCAGCGTGAAATCGCCGAAAAGCCCACGCGCGTGGCGATCGGCGATTGCCGCTTCGGAAAGATAGGCGTTCACAGTGGTCGCGCCAACGCCGATCAGGACGGCGTAATAATGCGTATCAAGACATTCCGCGGAACGGACATTGACCGAGGCGTAGCTGCGCAGCCCGCGACGGACGAGATGGGTATGCACAGCCGCCGCCGCCAGCACCATCGCGATGGCGACCCGGTCGGGGCCGACATTCTCGTCCGTCAGAAACAACTCGGTCTTGCCGGCACGCACCGCATTCTCGGCTTCCGACCTGACCTGCGTGATTGCGTTGCGGAGCGCGTCCGGGCCGCCATCGGCCGGAAACGTGCAGTCGATTTCTGCCGCCTGCGCCCCGAAATGGCTTTTCAGCGTGATCCAGTCGCGCGTCGAAAGAATGGGCGATTCCAGCACGAGAACATTGTTCTGCGACGGCCCTGTATCGAGAATATTGGCAAGGTTGCCGAACCGCGTCTTGAGGCTCATCACCCGCGTTTCGCGCAAACTGTCGATCGGCGGATTAGTGACCTGGCTGAAACTCTGCCGGAAGAAATGGCTGATGGGACGAGGCTTGTCGGAAATGACAGCCAGCGGGGCATCGTCGCCCATCGAACCGATCGCTTCCTTCGCTTCCTCGATCTGCGGCGCTAGGATCAGCTCCATATCTTCCAGGGTGATGCCGGCCGCGATCTGACGACGAATAAGCTCCGCACGGTCGTAACGCGTTATGTGCTCCCCCTTTGGCGTGGGCAGGGAGGACATGGCCCGGAAGCCCGAGACCCATTCCTCGTAAGGATTGCTGTCAGCGATACGCGCCTTGATATCGGAGTCGGTGTAGAGTTTGCCCTCGTCCAGATCGACGGCAATCATCTTGCCCGGCCCCATGCGGCCCTTGGCGACGACGCTGGATTCCGGAACGACGACCATGCCGGCTTCCGACCCGACGATCAGAAGGTTATCCGCCGTGACGGTCGTACGGAGCGGCCGCAAGGCGTTGCGGTCGACACCGGCAACGACCCAGCGGCCATCGGTGATGGCCAGTGCCGCCGGGCCATCCCAAGGCTCCATCACCGAGCCGAAATAGCTGTACATTGCGCGGACCTTGTCCGGCAGATCGTGGCTGTGTTGCCAGGCTTCCGGAACGAGCATGAGCTTAGCCGTCGGCGCATCGCGACCGGCGCGTACGATCGTTTCCAGTACGGCATCAAGCGCCGCCGTATCGGAAGCGCCCGCCGGGATCACGGGCTTGATCTCTTCCGAATGTTCGCCAAAAGCCAACGAGGCCATCTTGATCTCGTGGCTTTTCATCCAGTTCTTGTTACCCCGGATGGTATTGATTTCACCGTTGTGCGCCAGCATGCGAAAGGGCTGGGCCAGCCACCATTGCGGGAAGGTGTTGGTCGAATAGCGCTGATGGAATATGGCGACGCGGCTGGTGAAGCGTTCGTCCTGCAGATCGGGGTAGAATACCGACAGCTCTTCCGCGAGGAAAAGCCCCTTATAAATGATTGACCGGCAAGACAGCGAGCAAATGTAAAAGCTCTGAATCTGCGCTTTGATCACCTTCCGTTCGATCCTGCGACGGATCAGATAGAGGTTCTTTTCAAATTCGGCCTGGCTTGCTTCATCCGGCGCCGGACCGGCGATCATGATCTGCTCGATCTCCGGTCGCGTGCGCATGGCTTTCTCGCCGATGACCGACACGTCGACCGGCACCTGGCGCCAGCCATAGATGGTGTAGCCGAAATCGATGATCTCGCTTTCCACGATCATCCGGCAGTTTTCCTGCGCACCAAGATCGGTCCGCGGCAGGAATATCATGCCGACGGCAAGGCGATTGGGCAGGGGCTTGTGACCAGAGGCCTCGATCGCGTCATCAAAGAAGCGCGCGGGCAGATCGACATGGATGCCCGCCCCGTCGCCGGTCTTCCCGTCCGCGTCCACCGCGCCCCGATGCCATACGGCCTTTAGCGCATCGATAGCGGCGGTGACGACCCTGCGCGATGGCTTGCCATCAATCGCGGCAACGAGACCGACACCGCAGGCATCGCCTTCAAATTCGGGGCGGTACATGCCTTCGCGGGCGAGGCGCTCATGCTCAGGGGTGGGAAAGGTTTCCATAGCTAGGCGCCCTTAGGAAGAACGAAATGCGCGGCGCGAAGCCGCTCTATGATACGGGGAAGCGCTGCCTGCGCCGCAGCCTGGCCGGCCTGGCGGCCAAAGGCCATCATTTCCATCATGATCTGCGGGGTCTCCCTGACCATCTTGGCGCCCAGCGGGGTCTCATAGAAATCGGAAAGCTGATTGAGCTCAGCGACCGAAAAATGATCGGCGTAAACCTGCCTCGCTTTGTTCATTATCGCTGGTGTCGTAACCTTGATCTTGTCCAGAAACTCTTCGGTGAAAATCTGCCGGAGTTCCGCCTGTCGTGCTTCATTTCCCGGAACGAAGGTCGGCAGCAGCACGTCAATGATGCGGGGCAGCATTTGATCAAACTGCTTTTCCGTACCGGAAGCAACAAGTAGGCGGCTGGACGCCTTTTCTGCCTCCGGGCTCATGGGTGCTACCTGAGCTTCCGCGACTTTTGCGCCGCTTTCAGCGTGAGCAACGCTCGCACAACCAAGCAGGATTGTTAAAGCGAAGATACGGACACGCATCACGCCGCCACCCGTTCCTTTGCGCCAATGAGCGCTTTGGTTTTCAAATAGGCGTGCATCCGTTCCGCCACGTCGCGACCGTCGCGGATCGCCCAGACGACGAGGCTCGCGCCGCGCACGATGTCACCGGCCGCGAATACGCCATCGAGGCTGGTCTGCATCGTCTTGTGGTCCACGCGAACGGTGCCCCAGCGCGTAACGCTGAGTTCACTGGCACCAAACAGTTTTGGCAGTTCTTCCGGATCAAATCCGAGGGCCTTGATAACCAGATCCGCATCCACCCGGAACTCGCTGCCCGGATCGGCTTCGGGCGCACGGCGACCACTTGCATCGGGCGCACCGAGCCGCATTTTTGCGACGCGGACGCCGGAAACCTTGTCGGTGCCGTCGAATGCCTCCGGTGCGGAAAGCCACACGAAGTTCACACCTTCCTCCTCGGCATTCTTCACCTCGCGCTGTGACCCCGGCATATTCGCGCGGTCACGGCGATAAAGGCACTTTACCGACGTGGCGCCCTGGCGGACGGCGGTCCGCACGCAATCCATGGCGGTGTCGCCGCCGCCGACGACAACGACGTTCTTGCCCATCGCATTCAGGCTGCCATCCTCGAACGCCGGCACGGCATCGCCAAAACCCTTACGGTTGGACGCCGTCAGATAGTCCAGCGCATCCACGACGCCCGGCGCGCCGACACCCGGCGCCTTGATCTGGCGCGGCTTGTAGACGCCCGTCGCAATGAGGACGGCATCGTGCCGATCGCGAAGTTCCTCAAGCGTGGCATCCCGGCCAACATCAAAGCCGTAATGAAATACGATGCCGGCATCGACGAGCCTCTGGACGCGGCGCATGACGACATGCTTTTCGAGCTTGAAGCCGGGAATACCGTAGGTGAGCAATCCGCCACCACGATCGTACCGATCATAAACATGCACCTTATAGCCGCGCGCGCGCATGAGTTCGGCAGTAGTCAAACCGGCGGGCCCCGCACCGATTACGCCGACGGATTGCCCACGGTCCTTTCCCACATGGACGGGTTCAACCCAGCCTTCTTCCCAAGCCGTGTCGGTGATGAATTTTTCCACCGAACCGATGGTGACGGCGCCGTGGCCGGAAAACTCTATGACGCAGTTGCCTTCACACAGCCGGTCTTGTGGACAAATGCGGCCGCAAATCTCCGGCATCGTCGACGTTGCGTTGGAAAGCTCATAGGCTTCACGCAGCCGGCCTTCCGCCGTGAGCCGCAGCCAATCCGGAATATGATTGTGCAAGGGGCAATGCGTGGAACAATAGGGCACCCCGCATTGCGAGCAGCGGGATGCTTGCTCCTCGGCCTTAATCAACGCGTAGGTAGAGGAAATTTCCGCGAAATCCGCGTTGCGATCGCCAGCAATGCGCTTTTCAGGATAGTCCTGATTTACGCCCACGAATTTAAGCATCGGATTTTCGGCCATCGCGCGCGCTCCTTCACGAGCGCAATAGCAAATTGCGCCCGAAAGTCACGCGAAAATCATCTATTATGACAGGTAAAGTTACCTATTGTTCCGCGAAGCGTGTATTTTTCGCCTTAAAATCCTCGAATCCTCCATTAAAAAGGCCGTTGCGGACCTATTTGGCGAGAAGCCAGACGAGGGCAACGCTCCCCGCAACGATTCGATACCAGGCAAAAGGGGCAAAACCGTGCTTGGTAACAACGTTGAGAAACCAGCGAATCACCAGCGCCGCCACGACAAAAGACACGACAAACCCCAGGCCGATGGCGCCCATGTGCGACATGTCCAGCGTGTCACGCGCCTTCCACAACGCCAAAGTCGTTGCCCCGATCATCGTCGGTATTGCGAGGAAGAAACTGTATTCCGCGGCAGTGCGCCGATCCACGCCAAGCATTAGCGCGCCCATGATCGTTGCGCCGGAACGACTGACGCCAGGGATCATTGAGAGGCATTGTACGATGCCAATACCGAGTGCCGTAGGCCAGCGCATCGCGTCGACGTCCGTGATCGCCGCGCGGGGTTTCAGGCGTTCGATTGCCAGGATCACGAAGCCGCCGATGATGAGCGCGACCGCGACCACGACGGGTTTTTCCAGCATCGCCTTGATCGCGCCATAGGCGATCGCGCCGACGATCGCGGACGGCAGAAAGCCGATCAGGACATTGCGAACGAACCGTATCGAAGCCGGATCAACCGCGATCAGGCCCAGAAACACATTCCAGAAGCGTCGCCAATAGAGCACGACGACGGCCAGGATCGCGCCGAGCTGGATAACGATGTCGAACGTTTCCGATCCTGGCGGTAACCCAAGCAACGTTCCCGCCAGAACGAGGTGGCCGGTCGAGGAAACGGGAAGGAATTCGGTGAGACCCTCGACGATGCCAAGGATGATGATGAGAAGCGTAGGGTCCATCTCGATCTTTCCGATGAGGTTGCGTTGGGCACGGAACATGAACTGGACGCATCGTTATGCTGTCCGGCGACGGCACGACAATTTGAGTGAAACTCGCTCAGGCAGCTTTGCCCGTCACGCTAAACCTGCCGTGGCGGCGATATTGCACGAGCCATGATGGTGCAACGGCTTCCAGCGGGGCAGGGGTGATGCCGAATGCCTTGAAGCCCTCGGCGCCGTCCGCCACGACATTGTCTTTCTGAAGCATCAGCCACTGATCCCAGGTGATGGGCGCGCCTGGCGCCCAGCCCCCGAAGCGTGCCATTGCCTGCGCCACCGCATCCGGCACTGGCACCAGTGTTGGCTCACGACCGATTGCACGGGAGACATATGTAATGAGGTCGCTCATCGAGAGAATATCCGGACCGCCCAACTCAAAGATCTTGCCGCCAAATTCCCTGGAATTGAGAACGGCCGAGGCGATTGCGCCTGCAACGTCGGCCACATACACCGGTTGAAACTTGGTGCCGCCGCGAACGACCGGCAGGAATGGCAGCATCTGCGCCATGCGGGCGAAGCGGTTCACGAACTGGTCTTCCGCGCCGAAGACAATGGATGGACGGATAATGGTGGCTTGAGGAAAGGCTGTCTTTACGGCCGCTTCGCCCGCAGCCTTGGTCCGTCCATAGGCGGACGGGCTTTCGCTGTTCGCGCCGATTGCCGATATCTGGACGAGTGTTTTAAGGCCTGCGTCAGTTGCGGCTTTCGCCACGTTTCGCGCGCCATCGACATGAACCCCCTGAAAATCGCCGTTCAACAATCCGACCAGATTTACGGCGCCGTCGGCGCCATCCAGCGCGCGCTGAACGCTGGACGGCTTGGTGATATCCGCTGCAATGAACTGGGTCTGGCCGAGTCCGCCAAAGGATTTTATGAACCAGGCGCTGCGCGGATTGCGCTCGGCAATCCGCACGCGGACGCCCCTGCCGAGCAGTTCCTGCGCGACATATCGCCCCAGAAACCCGCCGCCGCCAAAAAGTGTAACCAAGCCGATCATCACTGTTATTCCTGCAAGAATCCGTCTAGCGCGCTTGTGCCTGCCACAGCTTCTGTTGACAAGCGCAGACCGCCCCCGCTAAGCGCGCGCTCCTACCCCGTGCCCAGATGGCGGAATTGGTAGACGCACCAGCTTCAGGTGCTGGCGGTCGCAAGGCCGTGGAGGTTCGAGTCCTCTTCTGGGCACCAGCCATTCTCTAGTTATATCAATAACTTCGCCTAAATTTTGTGGGCGGAGAACAGCGCCCATTTGCCGGGGCTTTGCGGGGCCGAGCTGAGCGGAATGCAGTCTGCAGACTCGTGGTCACGGCAGAACAGGCACTTTTGTGGCCTCTGTCTGGAGAGACGGTTTTCGAGACTGCACATTATTTTGCTGGTTAAATGCACTGATGCGCCGGGTTCTAAAATCCAAGCGCGATGCGCTGGTCAGCCCAAGCGATCGGAAGATCGGTTTCGAGGAGCTGCCGAGAGGTGAGGGTGGCGGGCTGGGTGCCGTCGATGCAGCGCTGGACGATGTCGGGCGCGATCATCGAGAGCCGCACGAGCTTCGCAAACCGGGTCCGGCAACATTTCATCTGGGCAGCGACCTGTTTGAGCGAGAGGGCCGGGCGATCCTGCATTGCCTGCCAGCTGGCCTGCGCCTCGCGCAGTAGTGCAACGATCGTCGTGTCAGGCGCTGATGCTGATCGTCCCTCATCGTTACGAATGACCAGCCGCACATCCTTTCCGCGCCGGATGCGAACGATGCTTGCTTGAACCGCGATGGTCTCTTCGGTCTCACATGCGATCCCGAACCGTTGCAGCAATGCCTGTCGGTCGATCTCAATGTCGACGCGATCGAGATGGAGTTGGATCGACCGAACCAGTTCGCGCAGTGTTGCATAGCGCGTCGCTGACTGGGTCAGTGCTTGGGCAACCGCACGACCGCGAGAGATGGCAGATGCGAGAGTCGCAGCGTCGGCCGATGCACCCAGCGTGTTCAAGATCATGACCCGATCGATCAGACATGCATCGATACGCTGGAGCACGGCCGCTTCCAGGTCATGCGCCGGTATGCTCCACGCCGACTTGTTATCGACAAGCTCGGATGGCGGTGTCGTATAATAGCGATACCGCTTGCCCGCTTTGCTCGCATGGGAGGGAGACATGCGGCGCCCTTCACCGTCGGTGAGGCGACCTGCCAGGAGGCTCGGATCGCGGACGTTGGTTTTGGTCTGACGCGTGACCCGGTTATCAGCGAGCTTGCTCTGGGCCGCGTTCCAGAGGTCTTGCCCGACGATCGCATCATGCTCGCCAGGATAGCCGACGCCTTTATGCACCATCTCGCCCAGATAGATGCGATTGGAGAGCAGATGGAACAGTCCGCCGCGGGTGAAAGCGACACCACCACGGGTGCGGTACTGCTTGGTGCGGATGCCGGACTGATCCAGCTCTCGCATCAACAAACGCCCATTGCCGAGTTCGGCATAGCGCTGGAAGATGTGGCGCACCGTCTGCGCTTCAGCGTCGATCACGACCAGCTTGCGATCCTTGACCTCATAACCAAGCGGCGGGTTGCCTCCCATCCACATCCCCTTGGCTTTGGAGGCCGCGACCTTGTCGCGGATCCGCTCGCCGGTCACCTCGCGTTCGAACTGTGCGAACGACAGGAGCACGTTCAGGGTCAGGCGCCCCATCGAGGTGGTGGTGTTAAACGCCTGGGTGATCGACACGAAGCTGGCACTCCGCTTGTCGAGGATCTCGACGATCTTGGCGAAGTCAGCGAGACTTCGGGTAAGTCGATCGACTTTGTAGACCACTATGCTGGTGACCTTGCCGGCCTCGACATCGGCGAGGAGGCGCTTGAGGCCCGGCCGATCCATCGTCCCGCCCGAGATGCCGCCATCGTCATAGCGATCCGGTACAAGCACCCAGCCTTCGTGGCGCTGGCTTGCGACATAGGCCTCGCACGCCTCCCGCTGCGCATCGAGACTGTTGAACGCCTGATCGAGCCCATCCTCGGTCGATTTGCGGGTATAGATCGCGCAGCGGATCGCGCCGGATGGTTGAGACTTAACCATCTCGCAATCCGAAGAAGCGGGGACCAGACCAGACCACGCCGGTCACTTTGAGCGCGATCGCGGACAAGGATGGGTAGGTCTGATCGTCATAGAAGAAGCCATGTTCGGTGACCGTCACCGTGATGGTGCGATCGTGCCAGCTGCGCATCAGCCGCGTTCCTGGCTTCAGCCTTGCTGCAGCAGCTTTACGGGTCCCGTTCGTGGACGTTGCAACCTGAGGTGCGCGCTTACCGCTGTGGCGCACCTGCAGCACGTACGCCACGGCGTGTCGCAGCATCTCAGGTGAGAAGCGCGGCGGCTCTGCCTTGTGCAGTTGGATCCACGCCTTGCGCAGCTCTGCTGGCGACATCGTCGCCAGCGCAGCCAGTTTATCGTACAGATTCGACATCAGGCTGCGACCATGATGCGGTAGCAGCTTGCATCGTTACGCTTGTCGCGGGTGATGACATGCCCCTTCTTGCGCAGGCCAGTCAGTGCCGCCCGTGTCGTATGCGGCAGCCAGCCGGTGGTCGAGACGATCTCGTCGAGGGTGGCACCACTTTCGCGTTTCAGCATCTCCACGACCTGACCGATCTTGCTGGATGGGATCGGCACCTTTTCGTGTTCCGTTGGCGTGGTGGCGTTTGCGAGCGGGGCAGGGGCGATCGCCGTTCGACCAGCGTCGGTGATGATCAGACCGATCGGCTGGTCGCCTTCGGTTCGCCAGATGCGATCCGGCGCCGTCGCGGGGATCTCCTCTGCAAGGGCGCGCCGGATGAGCCCCGCAATCGCCTTGCGGATTGGGGCCGATATTTCGCCGAGGAGGTCTGGCGGTGGGAGGAGGCTGCCGCCCTCTCGCGTGGCCGCCGTCGTAAGTAAGAGGATCTGAATGTCGCTGAGCTTGGTCATGGTGAGCGTTCCTGATGGAAGACCGCCTCATTGCGCTTCCACCGCCCGCAGCCCCGCCGAGCGTCGGCGGGGTGGCAGCAGCCGATCGGCTGCGGCTCAACGACGACAGCACTTGCTCTCGTGTGCAGGGAAGTCGAGCGGTTTATTCGACACGGATCAAAAGCTGGCGGTCGACTTCGGCCGATAGGCGCGTCTGTGTGCATACCTCGTATGGAGGCGCACATGGACGATGATATGCTTGACCTCGCCGACCGGCTTTGCACGGTGGCCGGCATGCTGATGGAGGACGGCAGTGTGCTCGCGATCACAACTGCGAAGCTCGACCGGCCAACGAAGGCCGCCCGGATCGCAGAGCTGGAGGCGAGTGTCGACAACATGCGCGTTCTGCTCACGGCGGCGCAGATATTGGTTCGGCTCGGCTAAGCCGCATCGTCACCTTTAAGCACTGCGGCAATCATTGCCATTGGGTAGCTTCCGGTGTTTTGCTAGGTGGGAGCTATAATCCAAATCAACATAACGCCCATGCGATGTCGTTTTTCTACGATTTAAAGTAACGCTAATGTAATGATCGTAAGGGTAGTCATAGGATTTCCGCCATTTGTTGAATTGGTAAGAAAAATCATATCGATTCATCGAATCTGGCTTGAGTTGATTTTAAACTCGCGTAGATGTGATGCGCTAGGTTGGGACCTAGGGGGCAATT
>Ga0105249_10000256_pt1 | contig 57915 bp, 91 predicted proteins | sample KBSS44metaG_FD_81522 | JGI IMG/M metagenome (GOLD analysis project Ga0105249, IMG submission 81522) | Switchgrass rhizosphere microbial communities from Kellogg Biological Station, Michigan, USA - KBS S4-4 metaG | ecosystem: Host-associated > Plants > Roots > Rhizosphere > Soil | place... | reverse complement strand
GCCGAGTCCGGACCACACGAACGTGCCCTCGGGGAACGGCTCGCCGGTGGCCTTCGAGATCACCTCGGGACCAGGTCGCCGGACCATGTCGGTCACGGCACCGGCGATCACGGAGTTGTCGTGCCCCTGGCCGCCGTTGGGTGTCTGGATCTGCGCGTACAGGGTGACCGGCAGGGTGCGGTGGGAGATGCCGCCGGGCGCGAGGTAGCGCCCGTCGGCCGTCTCCAGGCCTTCGACGGCCATGACCGGGAGGCTGATCGCGGTGGCGTTCTCGGGGACGTCGGCGACCGGCGCCGCGCCCTGCTCGATGACGGGTGCGCTCATCGCAGCCCCTCCAGTCCTCGGATGTCTTTCTTGCTGGTGATGGTCTCACCCCGGTAGGTGACGGCACCCACCAGCTCAACGGCACGCTGAACATCGGAGGGATGCCAGTGGTCGGGCAGCACGAGCGGCGCGAGTGGTGGTGGCTGGTAGGCATGACTCCACTCGATCGCCCTGTCGACCGCCTCTGGCACGCCGATCACTGGCGCTCACCGCCGCACTCGTCGATGGCGTGCCAGCTGCCCGGCGCTCGGCCGGTCGGATCGTGCGGGTTGCCGCCGCTGTCGATGTCGCGGAAGAACATCCCGGTCGGATTGAGCACGCACAAGCCGACCTCGCGTGAGTGCTCGCCGAGGTTGGCATCTCCTACCTCGGTGACGACGGCCGCGCGGCACACCGACGAGTAGGCCTGGGTGCCGTCGGCGCGCATGGGCGTGCCGTGACTGACGTAGTGCACGTGGTCGCTGACGTTCACTCGGAGCCTCCGATGAATCGGGCTTGCAGGTTCTGGATCTCCTGCCAGCGCTGACGCTCGTACTGGGCGGTCGTGCCGGTGCGGCCCGCTCGGTCGTCGCCCTCCGCGAGCACGATCAGAGTGGCCATGCTCTCGGTTGGGACGCGCAGGCGCTCGTCCACCTGCGCCGCGTACGCGGGCAGCGCCCAGGCGGGCACGTAGTCGCACATGCAGCCCTCGTGGTCACCGGGGTGAAAGTGCGTTCCGACGAACGTGAACCGGGTTCCCGCCGTCGCCAGTTTCGGGTCCGTCCAGCCCTGGAAGCGCTCGGCCTCCAGGTCCCAGTGAGGCTCGAACCGGTCCGGCCTGAGCGTGATCCCGTATACCCAGGTGTAGCCGACCTCGACACCGCCGAGCTGCTCGACCTCGGCGCGCACGGTCTCGCCGTTGGTCAGGCCGCCGAGCGGATCCGGCCCGAGTGCACGCCCGCGCTCGTCCACGCCGGTGGCCGTCTCGGGCAGGCCGCCCACGATCGACAGGCTCGCCCGCACCAGGGACGGCTGCACCAGACTGTCGAACTTCTCGCCCGGCTCGTCGCCCTGGTCGGCGCCGAACATGAGCCGTTCCGCGCGGGCACGCAAAGCGCTGGCCAGGAAGTCCCATCCGCTGTCGACGCGCTGCGTCATCGAGGTGCGCAGCCGGTCGCGCATGGCCTGCCCGTCGGACTTAGACAGGCGCAGGACCTTGGCCAGCTTGTCGAGGATCACGCTCACGCCGCCGGTCACGATGCCCACGTAGGTGTCGTAGAAGTCGCCGAAGGCCTCGTTCAGCAGGAAGGGCAGGTCGGCCAGGGCCAGGGCCTCCGTCCGGCCGATGTGCGCGCACAGCTGGCCGGAGGGGATGTCGCGGACGGCCAGGCTCATCTCACGGTCCCTGCTGATCTTGGAGCGCAACCGCGACCCTGCCCGGGCAATCGTGCGGGCCATGGCGACGTCACACTCGGCGATCAGGACGTCACGGACGCGGCGCTCTGCGGCGAGCAGGTCGGAGAAGTCGGCCAGCGCCAAACGATAGTCGACCTTCGGCGGTCCACTTTGGACACTCAGGCCGACCGTTCCGGATGGTCCTGTGTAGACGGTTGGCGCGGCCGAGGCGGCGATCGCCGGGGGAGCCGTGCGTGGTGCCCCGCCGGTCGGCTGCCCCTGGTCGCGCGGACCGGGCGCTGGTGCCGACGGTAGCGCCGGGGATCCAGAGTCGGCGGCCGCCGACGGCGGAAGAGGGAGGCCGTCCAGCGGGCTGCCCTCCTGCTGCTCCGCGTACCACGCCAGCACCTGAGCCGCCCACACCGTGTCAATGCCGTTCTTCATGGCCATCATCGCCAGCAGCTCGGGCTGGCTCGGCGCGTCCTCCTCGCCGAATCCGAGCGCGTCGCGCAAGCTCTTGGGCCCGATGGCGCCACGGTCGTGCGCGTCCAGGGCGTCCTGTCGGCGGTTGGGGTTCTCGGTCAGGGTGCCGAGGCTGAACCACACGCGCACGCGGTTCACGTCGGCGGGCGCGAACCCGCTCTTGAGCAGGGCGGCGCGGATGAACGACGAGGTGATCGCGTCGGCCATGACGCGGGCCGACGGTTCGATGTGGTGCCGCGCGGTGCTGGAGTCGATCTGCCACGCCGTCCAGTGGTTGACCTCGGCCATGCCAGAGATCACCTCGGGCGGGATGTCGAGGCTGTTGCCCATGCGGGTGAGGGCCGCCTGGAGCCTGCCGATCAGGGTCGGCGAGTCCTCGCGGTCGAACCGCATGAACCCATCCTTGGCGGCGGCGATGTCCTCCTTGGTGCCGGTGAGGATGATCGGTGCCATCGCGCCCGCGTCGCCGTCGTTCGAGATGGGCGCGAGGATGGCGCCGGTCAGCTCGGCGGCGAACGGGTTCGACTCCGGATCGGTGGGGTTCACCTCGGCCTTGGTGCCAGTAGGCAGGAACATGCCGAACGGGAGCATCCACACACCGTTGGCGCTGAACCGGGACCGCGAGGCCGCGCGCATCTCGCGGCCGGTGGCGACGATGTCCTCCAGCGTGTCGAGGGTGGCGCGCAGCGCGGAGTCCGACAGGGTGCCGTTGACCGGGTGCGGCACCCACAGACGGTAGAGCTCCTCGCGGCCCTCCTCGGAGAGGTCGAGCTTGCGGCGCTGGCCGGGCGCCGTGGCGTCGACCATGAACACGTTCGAGCCGTCCGGGCTGACCTCGACCTCAAGCGCGGACTTGATCGCCCAGTGCTCGATGTTGTTCTCGTCAACGTAGCCGTACAGCCAGCATTCGCCCGCGACGTCGAAGTTCTCCGACCAGATCCCCAGGAACGACATGCCGGTATCGAGCGGCAGACGGGCCAGCTCAGCCTCTGCGGCCGCGCAGAGGTCCTCGGGCAGGGTGACGCGCTTGGCCACCTCGGGGTCGTCGCTGTTGCGCAGCTCGACGGCCACCGGCTCGTCGTCGGTGCCGGGCTGGATCTCGGCGATGTAGAAGCGCATGCGGGAGATGGCGCGCGCACGGTACTGCAAGGCGAACCGGAGTTCGCCGATCATGTCCCGGTAGTTCCACGCGAGGCGCTGCCATGGCTGCTTGAGCGTGGCGATCGCGCGCAGGGTCGCGCGCGACTCGTCCGGCCGGATGCGCAGACCGGCGGCACTCAGGGCGGTGGGCTTGCCACGGCCACGGCGGATGTAGTCCATCGCCCTGATCGCGTCGGCCGCGCGCGCCGTGGCGCGGTCGCTGAGCGTCGAATTGCCCGTCACGGGCACCTCCTAGTCAAGCTTGGTGCGCGCGACGCCCACGAGCGCGCTGAGCGCCAGGGCGGTGGCGAGTGGGCGCCACAGGCGCGGCGCGAGGGCATCGGCGAGCAGGACGGCCACGGACACCCAGAAGCCGAGACACCACGGGCAGTTGACCATGTAGATCAGCTCGCCCTGAAGCCGACTCGGCTCGCCGTGTGTCACGAGCCAGGTCATCTTCTGGCGCAGCGCGGGCAACGGCGGGAGCTGGTCCTCCTGAAGCAGGCGCGTGACGCGGTACGCGGCAGCAGCCTGCACGGCGAGCCGAATCCCGTCCATCACGCTTCCTTCCACTCCGCCGCAACCAAGGTGTGTGCCCACACCGGCTGCCACACCGCCATAGCCCGCACGCCGCAGACCGGGCAGCCCTTGGGTACCGTGACCATCACCGTGCCCTTGGTGGTGACGATTCCGAACCCGTTCGCCGCGCCCGCAGAGTAGTTCGCGGGCGGCCGAGGTGTCTCGGGATACGTGATCGGCGCGTACCACAGAGGGTCAGGCCGTTGGGTCTGAGCCTGGTCCTGCGGCACCCTGTCGTAGATGTACAGGCCTTCCGGCGTGGCGTAGACCCGCACCTTGCTGGGCAGCTGGTGGCGCTGCCCCGGGAGCACTACGAGCGCGGGGAACCACGTCCCGGTGACGCCGGACGGGACCGGCGTTGGCACGTTGCCTGCCGTGACGCTGACGTTGTCGCTCAGCTCCGCCATCGCGTGACGGGTGTCGTCGAGGATCTCGGAGGCGCTGTCCGCCTTGGTGACGGCCTCCCAGGCGGGCGTCTCTGGGTTCGGCTTGTTCTTGACCATGCGTGCATGGTAACGCGAAAGCACCCCGACCCATGGTGGGTGCGGGGTGCTTTCGCTCTCGCGATCAGCTTAGGCTGAGCAGCTTGCGCACGGACTCGGGGCCGCCCGGCCTCTTGGGCTGGTATCGGCGCTCGTGCGTGACGCCCGCCTTGCGCGCCGCCTCGCTGTCCTCGGTCCAGCGCCCGACCCTGCGGCACAGGCAAGACCAGCGGTAGTGGACCTGGCCGCCGTCGTCGGACTCGTCCACCATGTCGACGTCAGTGCGGTGCTGACCTGCGTTCGGCGCCATCTTGGTTCTCCCTCGCGGTTGTTCCTGGCCTGATAGGACCATCATGCCCCATGGGTGGTGGGGGTGTCAAGCACCCTGTCAACGGCCTTGGGGTGCAGGTGGTGCACCGGCGGCTCGTGAGCGGAGCACAGGTACGCCGTGCGTTCCTGCCTCAACACCACGCGGGCGTAGCGCAGTGCGGCCGCTTCAGACACGAAGCGCGGACGGCGGCACTTGCGCCGACGCACGCGCCGCTCGGGTTCGAACACGTCGGCGAGCCTTCCTGTGATGTGGGTGCTTGCGGCAGGCCAGCGGGTCCTGCGCGTGCCGGTTGACCGACTCTTCCCGTGGCCTGCCGACCCGGTACCTGACGATGCTCCCACACCTGTGCGGGCATGGCTGCCCGCCGGTGTAGCGCTCCATCGTCCGTTCCGCCTCAACACAGGCGGGCCAGTTCCCGTGGAAACTGGCCCCGTGCTCCCAATCGGGCTGCCACGTGACTGCGGAGGCCTGCTGGTCTCTCAGGTTCACTTGCCCTGCCGGGCCGCTGTGCAGCTCGCCGAGCTGGAGCAGGTGCCGCAGATCTGGCCCGAGCCCCAGACAACGGTGATGCAGCTGCACCCCGAGCAGGCGCAGTGCCAGGTGACAGACGCTCCCATGATCAGTTCCCCTTCTTCACGTGCTTGATGGCGACGTAGTTCCCCGACATCGGGAACACGCCGAGGTAGTCATCGTGCGCGGGCGCCATGCCCTGCACCAGCAGCTCGCCATTCTTGAACTGGACCGTGAAGCCGTCCAGCGCGTCTTCTCCGACCCTGAACTGGATCATCGGGTCCTTGCCCAGAGGTGTCGACGCACCCTCGCGGTACGGGTTCAGGAACGCGTTCGAGTCGCCTGGACCGGTGGAGAGCCTCGCCTCCAGCCCGACGATTTTCGACCGCAGGCGGATGATCTCCTCGGCCGCCCACTTGGGCAGTCTGTCGAGCCGTTCCTGATCGGGCTGCTTGTTCATCTCGATTCGTCCTTTCGGTCGTTTCGGGGAGCCGGGCGGGGGCGGACCACCCATGAGGTCCGCCCCCCAGCTTCTAGGCCTTCCTGCTGGTGACGCTCAGGTAGTGAGCGTCGTAACCCGGAGAGACCTCGTAGCCGTTACTGGTGAGCAGCTCGGCGATCTCCCGGAGTGCTTCCAGGTCGCCGCTGGTGGCCTCTTCCAGGTGGATGTCCCCCCAGGCGCGGATGGAGACGGTGTCACCGATCTGCCTGAGTCGCAGGCCGTGCCAGCGTTTCCCGCCTTGCGAGCTGGTGGGGTTGAAGCCCTTGCGTCGAAGGAGTGCGCTGACGTGCGTGGCCCGTACCTTGATCATGATCGGTTCTCCCTCGCGGTCGTTCCTGGCCATGACAGAAGCGTACCCCCAGGCGATGGGGGTACGCAACCGTTGTCCGCTACTTTCTCATCGGGCCAGGCTTGGACTTCGCGAGCGCTGCCCGCATCGCCTTCTGCTGCGCCCGCAAGGGCCGCACGTCCGGCACCGGCCCCGGGTCCACGAGGTCCTCACGCACGTGCGCGTCGTTGCGCTCAGTCGTCCGCTCGCCGCTCACCCGGTCAGCCCCTTCTTCTTCCGCTTCAGGACCTCTTCGAAGCGGTCAAGCAGCTCCTCGTCCGTGAGGTCCTCGTCCTTCTTCTCGCGGATGTTCACGGGCGATCCGGCGTGAGCGGCGCGTCCTGCTGCCAGACGAGGGTGCCCTTGGGCAGCAGCTTGGCGCAGGTGTACGAGACGCCGTTCTTGTTGGTGGCCTTGCTGCCCTCCGCGCTGCACTTGCCACCCGGGGTGACGTCGCACCCGGCCAGCACGAGCGCGAGCGCTGCGGCCCCGATCCACACTCCGACTCTGTTCATGATGTTGCCTCTCTGTCCTGATCCGCCGCACGCGCGGCACACCTTGATTCTGCCCTGTTCGACGATCTCGCCCGATCCTCCGCAGGCTCTGCACGTCGCCATCAGGTCTCGCTGTCGCCACCCGCGTACGGGCGGACCCGGTCCGCGTCGGCGGGCAACTCTCCCCTCGTGTTGACCGGATTCCCGTCGCCGTCGCACGTCCACGTGCTCGACCCGTTCGGGTCCTTGGCGCTGTGCTTGCCCATCTCAGCCTCTCTCGCGTGCTCGGTGCGGCCAACTCCCCAGGCCGCCTGGGGTTCTCCCGCTAGCAGCCGTAGCGGCAGGCAATGGAGGTGCACCCGTTCGGGAAGACCCGCCGGTGCCCGGCGGCCATCCGCTCACGAGCGTGGTCGACGGCGGGCCGGTTCTGGGCCAGCGCTTCCGTCAGCTCGACCGGCACCGACAGGCCCAGCGTGCGCCATGCCTGCGCCTGGTCCTCCAGCACGGAGAGGCGGCGACCCGGGGTGAGGCGAGCCAGCGTCTTGGCGTCCGGGCAGGACGCGACGCGGGCGGCGGCGAGGGCGGCGGTTCCGGTGGCGTTCATGTCGGTTCTCCCTGTCGGTTGTTCCGCTGATGGGACAACTGTAGCCCATAGATGGTGGGGGTGTCAAGTCCCACCATCTATGGTGTCAATCAGGCGGCGGCCAGAAGGTCGGTCACCACGCGGTGCAGCGCGTTCGCCTCGGCGGTGTCAGCACCAACGGGGACGACCACGTTCAGGCCGGTGCGAGCGGAGCCGGTGACGGTGATGCCGTTGGTGGCGTCGATGCCCTCGGCGACACCGGCGATGCGGGCAGCCAGGGAGCGAATCGCGTAGTCGGCGCCGTTGTACTCGGCGCGGTTGGCCACGGTCACCAGGGTCGCGATCAGGGTGGCGACGGTGTAGCCGTGGCGGCCGAGGAGGGCGGCGTTGGCGCGAAGGACAGCGGCGGCGGCGGTGATGTTGGCGATCATCTTAGGTTCTCCCTCGCGGTGGTTCCTGCTGATGTAAGTACTCTAACCCACGTGCGGTGGGGGTGTCAAGTCCCATCGCCGATGGCAGCTCAGCTCGCCAGGTAGGCGTTGCGGGCCCGGATGTCGTCCGCCGCGTAGTAGGCCAGCTCGGCCACCCGAACACGGACAGCCGGTGCGTCCAGAGCCAGCAGGACATCAGCCGCGCGGGCCGCCTCGTCCTTGAAGTCTCCGACGGTGTTCGGGAAGAAGATGGCCGCCTCGTCGCCGATCTCGGCCGCGTACCCCAGCAGGTCGCTGGTGACGACCTCACCGTTGGCGTCGACCAAGCGGACGTAGACCAGGCCGGTGAGCCCGTTCTCGAAGCCGAGCGCGATCGTGAGGGTGGCGAGCAAGGCAAGCGTCGCGGGGTTGCTGGTGCTGATCATCTTAGGTTCTCCCTGTCGGTCGTTCCTGCTGATAGGAGAACTGTAGCCCATCACCGGTGGGGGTGTCAAGCGGTCAGCTGTGCCAGTTGTGAATGACGACCTCACGCAGCGCTCCAGCCCTGAACGTCTTGCCCACCTGGTGAGTTGCGCTGATCGTCTGGCCGCTCACCTCGACACGCTGGCCGTGGTCCGACTCAGGCAGCTTCACCACGCACGTGATCAGCAGGCGCGCTGAGCCGTACGTGATCACGTGGCCCACCTTCACGTCACCGAAGGTCTTGGTCCGCTTCACGCGGGCATCCCGGCCAGCTCGTCGATCCACACGAGCCCGGACGTCGACTGAAGGGCCATCTTGCGCACTCGCGATGCAGCGCGCTCGAAGTACAGGTGCGGCTCGTGCGCTGCGGGCCGGTACGTCGCCAGGCGGGCAACGAACTGGCACCACGCGTAGCGCTTCACCTCGACGCGCTTGGAGCGGTGCTCGCCCGTCTGCACGCGGGTCAGCACCGTCGCTGCCTCGACGCCACGGGAGAACGCGGGGGCGTAGCGCTGGGCCACGTCCTGCGGCACCCCGGTGGCCACGAGGAGCGTCTTGGCGGTCGCGCGGGCGTCACCACGCTGGGCGCGGCGTGCACGGGCGGCAGCGCGCGTCTGGGGGGCCGTGCGGCGCAGCTTCGCCCGCAGTGACCGGCGCTCCGCTCGACCCTGGCGCCGGGAGCGCTTCGCCGTCACCGGCTCCACACGCCACGTGCTGGCCACCGAGTCGAAGCACGGACCCTCGTGCGAGGGGTGCCGCTTGCTCACCGTCACGTCGCAGTGCAGCAGCACGCGGTCCGCTGCCCGCCACAGGGCGTCGTCGCCGAGGATCCAGTGAGCGTCAGCGTCGCGGGCCAGCTCGATCGCGGTCTCGGCCTGCGCGGCGGTCTCGGCCAGCAGCTGCGCCACCTCGGCCGCCTCCTGCTCCAGCTGCGCGTCCAGCTCCAGAGCCTCCGCGTGGTCACGTTCGGCCTGGCCTGCGAGCGCCTTCAGGCAGCGCTTGCAGGTGACGGCGTCGCTGGTGGCCGTGCCGCCGTTGGCGCTCACGCTGTCCATGCCACCGGCGCCGCAGTCGGTCCGGTCGGTGGCGGCGTGGTAGAGGTGGACGATCTTGCTCTTGTTGATCCGGATGCCCTTGATCATTTCGGTTCTCCCTCTCGGTGGTCCCTGCTGATGTGACTACTGTAGCCCACGTGCGGTGGGGGTGTCAAGCCCAGAACCTGCGCGCGTTCTCGAACTGCCCAGGCGTGCAGCACTCACACGGGCGCACATCCCGGTCACTGCCACACCCAAAGCCGAAGACTGGACACGGGTCATACGCGCCACGCTCGCCACACACGGGACACGGACTGTCGAACTCGTCGCAGCCTCGCAGCTGAATGCAGGTACAGCGCTCCAGCTCGGCGGCCGGTGGGTCCTGCGCGTAGTTCTCCATGAGCGTCGCCCTTCCGCCCTCGGGGAGGCCCCCGCCGTGGTGGCGGGGGCCGTCCGGTCAGTCCCTCCAGTACTTGGCCCAGCGGTTCGGGCCGTCCGGGAACACTCGCTCGCTCCCGTCCTCCAGCTCGACGCAGACGCGCCACCCCTCGTAGCTGTCGAACCACTTGACGGTGCCCTGGTGGGTCGCGCCCTCTTCGGTGACGGTGACCGGGTCGCCTGGCCGCATCGACATGATCGGGAACTCTTGCATCGGTTCTCCCTCTCGGTTGTCCCTCTGTGGTGTTGTAGACACAGCTTAGCACCCCCATCGCTCATGGGTCAAGCGGTGGGGGTGCTCCGATCGAGTGAAGCTCAGCGACCGACCCGGAACGGCACCGTGCCCGCGTGCTTGCGCAGCAGCTCGTCATACCGGGCCGTGCGCGCCGTCGGCTCGCTCCAGGCGCTGTTGACGTCCCGGCAGCTGTAGGCCATCTCGCGGGCGCTCTCGGGCGAGGAGCCCTCGCTCACCAGCTCGCTGTACATGGCCTGTTCGAACGCGTGGATCTCGGCGACCTCCAGCGCCTCGGCGTGCGCCTGCTCGACCCGGTTCGCCAGTTCGCTCAGGCACCTGCCGAGCTTCTGCTCGAAGGCGATCTCCAGCGCTTCGGCGTGGGCCTCGTTGGCGAGAACGGCCTCGGCGTGCGCCTCCTCGACCTTGGCGGCCATGATCTTGGCGCAGCGCTTGCAGGTGACCTCGGCGCCCTCGACCGTCTTGGGGGCGGTGAAGCGGCCGCTGCGGTGAGCTGCGCCGCAGATGGTGCCGTACTCCGAGCCCCAGTGGATGGAGCGGCCGCTTCCGACGGTGACGGTGGTCGAGGTGTTCATGAGGTTCTCCCTGTCGGTCGTTCCTGCTGATAGGACTATCATGCCCCATGAGCGGTGGGGGTGTCAACTCATGGGGCATGACGTCACTCGAACGGACTACTTCCTCCGCGAACACCAGGACGTGTGGGTACCCACGCCACCGCACTCCTCGCATACGCCTGCCAGCTCAGTCACTTGCTTCCTCCCTTCGCATCCTCCTCGGCCAGCACCTCGGCCACCGTGCGGTAGTCCGTGATGTCCGGGTGCTCCAGCGACTTCCGGTATCGGTCATCGCTCAGGCCCTCGTGCGAGTTCTTCTCAGGCTCGCCTTTGGTTCGCCCTGCCACGCTCGCCCCTCTGGATTGATTCAGTAACGCTTCACCTGCGGTAACACGAGCAACTGGCCTGACCACACGAAGGGCAGTTCTTCATACTGCTCACCTCTCCGGGTTGGCTCAGCGCGTGCGAGGCGGATGCGGGCACGCACAGATGTCCTTAGGGAGGCTGCATCCCTGGCAGTAGGGCTCAGCCGACATGTTCGCGGTCTTCCTCATTTGGTTCCATTCTCTAGATTGATTCAGTAACGTACTACCAGGCGAGCGAGCCACTCCAGCACCATCACGCCCAGGCTCATCGCGGCCCCTGTCGCCAGCACCACCACGCACACCCAGAACAGCGCCATCGCAGCTCGCCGCACCTCAATTCCCCGACACCGAGCCAGGGTGCTTCGAGCAGTCCGGCGTGTGCTCGCCGTCCTTGCCCAGGCATTCGCCGCACACGGTCACGGGCATCAGTACCACCTCTCCCGGCCGTCCTTGGGGTCCGGCCTCTCACTCTCGGCTTCTTGGGGTAGTGGGGGTGTCGTCGGCGCGACCATGAGTTGCCTGAGCACCCGGCGCAGTTCGCGGCCGTACACGTCGATCATGCGGTCGACGGTGATCACGCCATCGGCGAGCGCTTCCTCGATCGCTCCTCGCGGGAGGTCCTCATCCTCCTTGCGGTCGTAGTGCAGCAGGTCCGCCACCTGGCCGGTGATGGTGGCCTCGATGATGATGCGCAGGTCGCTCATGTCAGCCCGCCGATCTGGACGGCGAGCACAACCCCGATGATCATGGCGACCACGCCGCCGACGATCAGGCCGCTCGCGAACGCCGAGACACCCAGTGACCACGGCCTGCGGACACAGAGCGGGACCGCCATGAGTACGAGACCGGCCACCGCCACCACGGTGCCAGGGACGGGGAGCCAGTTCGGGTCGACGGTCACGATCCTGCCCGCCTCTGGGGTAGCGGCTCCACGGGCACGAGCCGGAGTTCGCCGTCCGTCCCGCGCAGACGGAAGCATCCCTCGACGCCCTCGACGTCACGGACATGCCCGGCGCACACCAGCAGCGCGTAGCCGAGGTGGTCGTGCAGGCACCCGCACGGGTCGCGCCGGAGCGGGCGCAGACCGGTCGGCACCACGTACGAGGTGCCGCCGCCATTGGGGTTGTACGGCGGCCGGAAGAACTCGATCAGCCTGGTCCTGTTCCTGCCCTTGCGGGTCCTCATGTCAGCCTCCTGAAGCGGTACGCACGTACGCCGTTGTAGCGCTCGGCGATCGCGGCGTGGAACTCGCACATACGCATCGTCCGCCCGGCGGGCCAGTAGGTCGGGGTGTTGTCGAACTCGTCCCACCACACCACCGGCTCCCGCCACTTCACCGTGTGGGTGGCGGGCCGCTTGGTTCGGTCGGAGCACCACGTGCACGGCTCGTGCGGGCGACGGCGCCGGGGAGGCAACACGACGGCGAACGCGTCCAGTAGTCGACGCGCCTGCTCGGCCATCCGCTTGAACTGGTCGCCGAGCAGGCGGAACACCGGCTGGAGTGCTTCCGCGCTGGCCTGCATCGCGGGTGCCGCTGCCTGCGCCAGCCGTTCGGCGCGCTTCTGGATCTCGCGCTTCTGCTCGTCCATGTCGATCACCCGTAGCTCTGAGTGAGCAGCCACATCGGGTGTGGCTGCCAGGGGCGGATGTCCAGGACCTCCAGCGCCTTGACGAACGCCTCATCCCAGCGCTCGATCTCGCGCCGGTCGAGGAGATCCTGGAGGGTCAAGGCGCTGGTGCCGCAGCCCTCCGAGGTGGATGAGAAGGCCGTGAGCATGAGCCCCGTGGACTCCTCGTGCTCCAGCATCCCGTATTCGACGACCGCAAGATCCAGCTCTGCGGCCTCCAGGCGGTCACTGATCGCCGAGCTGTAGTCGAGCGTGCCCGCCTCGATCTCCTCCAGCTGCTCGGGGGTGGCCCAGCTCGGGCGCCACTCCTCGTACTCCTGCACGCCCGTGATGCTCCACTTCGAGTGGGCACCGCCCAGGTCGAACCCGTAGGCGAGGATGCCCTCCAGCGTCCTACCCATGATCACGCACCGCCTTTCGTCTCGCCGTACTCGTTCACGAGCTCTCCAGAAGCTCGATCGCGCTGGTGACGTCCGGCGTCCTGCTGTCGTCGCCACCATCCCGCACGCGGGTGACGTACAGGTTGTGCAGGTCGTTCCCTTCCCGCTCGCCGCGCCGACGCAACCAGGTGACCAGCTCGTGCTTCACCGTGAACCCGGCCTTGATCTCGCTGTAGTCGGCCTCGATCTTCTCGACCACGTACACGTAGGTTGACCGGCTCATCGGACGTGGTCCTCCCGCCTTGGGCACGCCCCGTCGGTGTGCAGCGGTGTGCCGCAGACGACGCGACGTGGGACGAGCTGATCCAGCGATGAATGGATGCTCAACACGAGGTCCCTGCACCTGAACGGCAGAGGCGTTGGGTCCTCCGTCGGGGTGCCGCCGAGCGCGTGCAGGGCGAGCGCCTCAAGGTCTGCGGCCAGCAGTTCGAACGTCTGCGGTCCGGCCGGGTCCTGCCAGCCGTTGATCATGATCGACACCTCGCCGAGCCGCTCCTTGTCCGTGTTGCTCAGCAGCTGCCATGCGCGGACGTAGCCGGTCACGCGCTGGGCGGCCGCACGCAGTTCGTCGCTCACGCCACACCCCTGATCTTCTTGAGTTCCGCGATGCCCCACTCGCACGAGTCGTTGAGCCGCGTTCCGTCGATCAGCCATTCGAGGCCGAGTGGCCGCTCGTGCGTCGCCATCATCATCAGGGCCACGCACTCCTCTTTGGTCAGGCGAAGATCAAGTTCGTTGCTCATGCCCACTGTCCTTCCAGTTGAATCCAGCAGCCGATGTCCCAGGCATCCTGATAGTCGAGGCCGATCACCAGCTCCGAGATGGACCACTCGGCCATCTTCAGGAGCCCATCGGACGACAGCTCCACCTCGTAGTGATGCGGAGCAAGCGAGATGCCCGCCTGGACAGCTGCGCCTTCTTCAAGGTGGGCTTTGAGGTCGGGGCTCAGCCGCCCCATGCCGACATAGCCAGAGGCGACCAGCACGCCTGTGCCGACGACCACGAAGGAGCCGACAGCGCCGACGTGGTCGGGGCGCACGATGTCATTCCACCCCTTCTCCCGCACTGGGATCCGGCGGCCCTTCGGCGCCATTCGAGAGACAGCGACCGGGAGAAGCGCGCGACCGTCCACGGTCGGCCTGTTGATGTAGGCCACGGGGCCCAGGAAGCGGCGGTTCATGCGCCCATCACCTCGTCGTCGCTCAGTTCACTCTTGGACACCCAGGGCAGCCGGACGGCGGTGTACCCGCGCGCCTTGCTGGCATTGACGTAGCCCGGCTCGACCAGGCCGATGTCGGCCATGACCTCCAGCAGCTTCACCAGTTCCTCCCAGGGCAGCATCAGGTCCACGTACAGGTGGCTGTGCCCAGGAGTGCTGGACTCGACAACGGTGACCGGGTGGTCCACGTCGACCACGATGCGATGCAGGGTGATGTCACTTCGGCCGGTGGTCTTCTCGGCGCCGACGATGCGGCGGCCGGTCATGACGTCGATATCGACCAGTGAGGTGATCACGTTGGCCTCTTCCAAGGGCGGGTCCAGGATGACGCGCCCGTCCGCCTCTTCGTCCTGCGTGTAGCCACCGCGATTGAAGTCCACCCAGGCGAGCCGCTGCCCCCGCAAGGGGAGCCGGTTCATCATGGCCAGAAACCTCTTGCTGACGTTCACTTCAGGTTCTTCCTCTCGGTCGTTCCGCTCGTTCTCGATCTTGCGTAGTGCGAGCAGGGCCACCAGCACCAGCGGTGTCACGACGCCCGCGATGGTCAGGGCGATCGTCGCCGCGCTCATCAGGCGGGCATCATGCTGATGTACGCGCCCCACGCCATGACTGTCAGCAGGGCGAAGAGCAGGGCCGCCAGTTTGGACCCGTTCGCGAGTGCGGCGACTCCCAGCACGGCGAACGCGATGACGGCCAGGAAGGCCACTTCGAAGGGCTGCATTTCGGTTCTCCCGTATGTGGTCGTTCCTGCGAAGACACCCCCACTGTACCCAAGTACGGTGGGGGTGTCAAATCGAGCGCTAGAAGTCCTCGTCATCCTCGACGTCACAGCTGTGCACGACACCATCCAGCTCGACGAGATCGCCATCCTGCTCGGGGTCCTCGTCGCCCTGCGGCTCGGCGCGTCGCACCGTCACGCCACACGAGCACTTCCACGAGTCACGCCGGACCATCGCTCTTCTCCAACTTCTCACCGTCGGGGATCATGGACCAGCCAGCAGGGAGGGCCAGCACCACGCCAACAATCCACAGAATCAACAGACCCCGGTTGGTGATTTCCAGCCAGGTCGCACCTGTCAGCACGAGCAGGCCGCCGACGAACGCGATGATCCTCACGACGCCGTCACCTCGCGACTTCGAAGTTGGGAAAGTACTGGTAGGGCTCGCGAGATCCGTTGCAGTAGAACGTCTGGACCAGGTAGCCGCCCTGGTAGACCTGCACGGCGCCGGTCTGGAAACGGTACGACCAGGCCGTCTTGATCGAGTTCCGGTGAGCGTGCGGCCACGCCTTGGTCGACTGCGGCAGGTCGGGCCGCGTCAACAGCTGCTCGACGGCGGCCAGGTAGTCGGCCTCCACGTACAGCTCGTCCTCGGGCGTCGCCTCGTCGGTGAAGCGCTGACGAGCCTGGAGTCCGTCCGGGCTCCCGTCGGCCACCCAGATGGTGCCGAGGTACTTCAGGGTGTCCTTGTGGCCGCTGTAGAAGTCCACGGCCTCCAGCTTCCCGGTCATCGCTTCTCCTCGCTGTTCAGCTGGACGCCTTCGCTGGCAAGCTTCTTCATGCAGGTCTCGCACGTGACGTGCTCCAGCTGGAGGCCCTGGATCCGGTTGCCGGAGGGGATCGGGTCCTTGTGGCCCTCCCGGCAGATGGTGATGCCCATCTTCTTGGGCGAGATCCCTCCGGCCCCCAGGCGGCAGGCGTGCGTCCGCGAGTCGTTGCCGACCGGGGCGACGATGACGTAGCGGGCGCGCAGCTGCTCCTGCGTTTCCGGCTCCATCTTCTCGACCAGGATGCGGAGGTTGCGCGCCTCGTAGGTGAACTCGACCACCTCGCCGTCTTTCGGGACGGGGATCGTCAGACGGACGTGGTCCGCGCTGCTGAAGCTGGAGATGGATCGCTTGCGCGGTTCGGTTTCGGCACTCATCGGTTCTACCTCTCGGTTGTTCCTGTCTGATGTGGACTGTACCCCAACCGGTTTGGGGTGTCAAAGGGAAGACCGGCGCACGCGCCCGCAGTTGCGGCATGGACAGCGACCCGAGTACGGATGCGCGCCGGGAAGTGCACGAGGCATCGCGGCGTACAGCTGCCACGTCGACTCGTCAACCTCCAGCGCTGGGGCACGATGTCGGCGCTCAGCCGTGGGAACTCCCCACATGTCCAGCAGCTCGACCGCCACAGTGGCGGCGAGGAGGTCGCCGGTCGCCGCCTGCTCTCGCCAGAAGTCGATATCGCGGTTGCGCTCAGCGATCTGCTGATTCCGCAGTCGAACGCTCTCCAGCTCGGCGACGCGCCAGCCATGACTGACCCGCATCGGCACGAGCCAGCACCACGAGATGATGGGGAGCAGCAGGCTGGCCACGACCGCCCAGCGACGTCGCCCATGCGGCACAGGACGTTTCCCGTAGGTCTCGCCGCCCTGCCATCCCAGTGAGGCGTCTCCGCTCCACCAGAAGCGAATCAGGGGCCAGCACCACGCCAGCAGCGCCAGATGCATGAGCCAGGCGATGACATTCATGAGCGTGCTTGCTTGAGTCGCCCGGCTGTGACATGGGCGGCGATGGCCAGCCATCCCGCGTCAGCGAGTTCGGTCGCGTCCAGGTACAGCGAGTCGCCGTCCGCGTTGTAGAGCACGCCGTCGCCGTCCTCGTACTGCGTGAGGCATAGCTGGCCCCGCTGGCTCTGGTTGTTGACCTTCTTCATCGGTTCTCCCTCGCGGTTGTTCCTGTTCTGATACAGCTTGCCCCATCGCGGATGGGGGTGTCAAGCGGCGACCGGAACCGGTTCCCGCATCGCCGCCCGCTCACGCCGGACGGTACGCCAGTGGAAGGCGTAGACCGCCGCGTACGAGATCGACGAGGGCAGGAAGCCCCACTGCTCCGTCGTCACCGCGTACACGCACCACGGGACCTGGGACCAGAAGCCGACGATCCACGCCCAGCGTGGCGCGCGGCCCGCCAGGAACTGCGTGGTGACGCCCATGATGGACAACCCCCAGCTCCACGGCTCGAACCCACGGATGATGGCGTCCCACAACTCCACGAAACATCCCCTCGAAAATGACGTTGGGGCCAGCTGCGAACTGGCCCCAACGGATGCGCTCTGCCAATTGAGCTACGTGCGACGTCGCCCGAGGCGGTACCTCGCGCGCCTGGACTCGAACCAGGAACACACCACGCCTGGAGGGGCGGAGTCGAACCGCATCGGCCGCAAGTGCAATCACGCCCGAATCCCTGCACAGGTGCCGCCACGCCAACAGGCGGCTACCGCTCCAGTCCTCGTCTCGTTTTCGGGTGGCGACGACTCACCCGCACTACCTACTCACGCTGCGGTCGCGACCGGCTGACGCGCTTTCGTGTGGCTCCACCAACTTGTACCGGCGCCGATGGACGGGCGCCCTCTGTGAAGTTTGATGCAGCGGGGTGTTCATCGGAAACCCACTTCGGCGACGCCCGGAACCGAGCGGCTCAGCGCCGAACCGCCATGCCGTCGTGACGTCGCTTTATGCAGGAAGCGCGGCCATAGCCCCGAAACCTGCGCTGCGCCCACGTGAGGGGAGTCGAACCCCTGACCTCCAGGTCTCCCTGACGCTCTGGCCCTCTGAGCTACACGTGGTGCCCCTGCGGGAGGCTGAACCCCATAGGGAGCCTCCAGGCTGGAGCTGCCATCCGGTGAGTCCTCTCGGCACGGCGCCGGATACCCGCCGTGTTGCACTGCCGCTCAGCCTCCGACCTGGAGCCGAGCTTCCGCATCCGTCGACACGGCCAGTCGTGCAGGGGACTGGATTCGAACCAGCCGGGCGGCCTATCGGCCTTTTCGCTTTCGCGGGGCGCCTGCCCCACCGCCGGACTCGAACCGGCGTACCCGCCATGCTGTTCCCTGCCTGGTGGTTCATCGGCGCAGGGTCCGGACGCCAGCGCCCCAGGTTCCGCGACCCGCTAGCGAGTCAGCTTCGAGCTGGTCGGTTGACCCCTGCGCCGATGAAGTTGGTGGACCTGACGAGGGCCGGGGGCTCCCTCGCAACCTCCGCCGGTAGTGCGGTGTTCTCACCGTTGAACTACAGGCCCGTGGACTGGGGGGAGTCGAACCCACCGCTTCCGCCTTCTGGGCGGCGTTCGTACCGCTGAACTACAGTCCGGCCCGGCTCGCCTCGCGCCGTTCCCATCTCGGCGTCTGGACTCCGGTTGCATCACGTCACCCGGCGGGAACCGGTCACCGTGACCCGCGTGCTGGGCAGGATTTGAACCTGCGCTTCCACCCCGGCCCGGCCGTATGATCTCCGGCCGGGACGAAGTGGCGTCCTTGGCCGCTAAACGACCAGCACACCCCCACCGTTCGTTAATCCCTCACCGCCACGGTAGGCACTGTGGGAGGTAGCTCTTTTCTACCCCATGACGAGCCGGGGTGTCAACCTGCTCAGTGACCGGCGAACACGCGGCGCAGCATCTGCGCATCCTCGACCAGGGTCCACGAGTCGTGATACCTCACCGTGGACTGCCGCTCCACCAGTGGGCCGCCGACACTGAAGCCGACCCACAGTGCGGGCTGCGTCTGGCAGCGCTCCAGCGGCACACGCACCCGCAGCCAGAGGATCCCCACCCAACCCACGTAGTCGGTCGCGCCGTTCGGCTGCTCGTCGTGCCGCTTGAATCCGTGGCTGCGCAGCCACGCGCCCGGGGTCATCGCTTCGACTTCCTCTCGATCGCGAGGTCGCCGTAGGACTTGGCCACGGCCGCCAGCTTCTCCTGAATCAACTGCGCGTACATCCTCGTGCTTTCGTCCACGACCGGCACGAAGTAGGCCAGGCTGAGCAGGTAGCCCTCCTTGCGGTTCGTGATCCGGAAGTCGTGCGCGCCGTAGGCACGCATCGCGCTCTCTGCCCACGTGGCCAGGTGGCGCCCGTCAGCGGGGTCGTCGAACACATCGACGGCATGCGGCAGGCTGACGCTCACCAGGACGCGGTCCGAGTTGAGGTGGGTCCGGCCACGCGCGTTGAGCAACTGGCCCTCTCCCTCGATGCTGCCTGCGGTGCGACCAGCGAGGAAGTCGGCGAGGTCGTTCGCGGTCATGCTGATCCGCGTCACCGTCAAGTTGCTCTTGCGGCACTTGACGGTGAGCTGCGCAGCCACGTTGTCGATGCCCCCTTGGGGGAACGTCAGCGTGACGTCCAGGTCTGCGCTCTCCAGCTCATGGGTTACGTTCTGCATTGCGGTTCTCCCTTGTGGTCGTTCCTGGGGAGAACATACCCAACTCGCATGGGGGTGTCAACCGGTGGCGAGGCCCATCCTCACGCGACCGGCCAGCACGCGCTGAACCACCTGTGTGGACGGCCCGTACACGCGGCCGTTCGGGGACTTCCATGACCCGTTGTCGGTCATGCTCCAGTCGGCGGGCGAGTGCGACCGGCGGCCGCGCCGACGACGCTGCTCGCGCGACACCGGCTGACCGGCCAGCGGATCACCGGCGACCTGTCCGGTGAGGCCGTCGAGGTCGTACACCTTTCCGTGCGCCCGCGCGTAGGCCGCCACCTGGGTTTCCGTGACGGCCTTGTGCACACCCTGGGCCAGCTCGATCGGCGTGCGGACGCGGGCCGCCCATCCGCGCGCGTGCGGGGTCGAGAGCCGGTAGCCGCCGGACGCCAGCGGCTCGACCAACATCATGATCGCGGTCGGAATGTGCGCGCCGCCGGGGGGCGGGAGAGCGCTCGGCGTGATGCTGCTGGACACGAGGTCACCTCCTGAGGTTGTTGGCGCTCGACAGCGCGTGGCGGTTGGTGCTCGGCGTGCTGTACCGGGGGACGTGCTGCTTGGTGGAGTACATCTCGTTGGGGCCGCCCGACTTGGACAGATGCAGGATGCCGTAACAGAAGGCGTCGAGGCGGTCGGGGGACTTCTTGGTCTGGCGCAGCCAGGTGACCAGCTGGTCTTCCAGCTTCTGGAAGTCCTCATGCGGGCCGATGTGGTGCACCCGCCCTTGCGCGCACAGGGCGCTGGGTGTCTCGGCGCGGACCACCTTGCCCTGCTTGGCGTTGATCATGACCACGTTCGCGGGGCGCAGCGTCCGGCCGTCCAGCTCCTCCTGCTTGCGCAGGAACCCCGGGATCCACTTGCCGCCGTTGTTGGTCTCGACGACGATCTCGTTGCATCCGTACTCGTCGTACATGGACAGGATCGTCTTGACGCACACGTCCGGGTCGTCGCGCAGCGAGGCGTCCCGGAGCACGTAGAAGTGGCCGTCGTTGCCCAGGCCGACGACTACGATCCCGGTCTCGTCGTTGCCGTCGTCATCGCCCACCGCAGGGTCGACGGCGACCACCGATCGGATGATGTGGAAGGGCGCCTCCAGGCCGGATGGCGTCACGTACCAGTCAGGCAGTCCGTCGGGTAGTCGCGCGTCGTTGATCCAGGCCTGCTTGAACAGGGCGCCTGGCAGCTCTTCGAGGATCTCGCCATCCAGCTCCTGCTGTCCCAGCGCGGTGCCGCCGTACTTCGTGATCAGGTCCTCGACGGCCTCGGGCGCGAGGTTGGCCAGGTTGTCGGCCATGCGCATGCGGGTCACGTGCGTCTTGGAGTCCGCGACCAGGTCTTTGATGACCTTCATCGGCAGTGGCGTGGTGGTCGCCACGACCTGCGGGTTGCGGCCGAGACGCAGGCCGAACTTCATCATGTCCCAGGCGTCGACCGCGCCGAGTAGCACCTGGGCCAGCTCGTCCACCCACATGCGGTGGTGCTGCGGACCGCGCAGACGGCCGGGCTTCTCGGCGCTGAACAGCTTGCACTTGGCGCCGTTGAGATACTTGATCTCGCCGATCGAGCGGTTCCACGTGTACTCGACGCCGTCCGTCCAGCCGTAGCGATCCAGGGTCGCCTGAATGCCCGACTCGCCTTCGACGCAGGTATCGCGCGCGTCGGAGAACGTGGGCGCGAGTAGGTTCGCCCGGACGAACGGGTGCTGTGCGACGTAGGCGCAGTGGTCTTCGGCACCGGGCCGCGTCTTGCCAGACCCTCGGCCGCCCAGCATCAGCCACACGCGCCACTTGCCCGGCGGGGTCCGCTGCTCGGGCCTGCACGCCGCACAGGAGGCGCAGCGCCCGCACTTGGGACAGCGACCCTCCGGCGCCACGGCGCGGCCCTCACAGGACGCACAGCCCCGGGAATGACCACAATCCGAGCGGAACCAGGCGTCCATCGCCAGCGCCTCGGGCGGATTCGCCCGGGCGTCGAGGTGGTCGGCGAGACCAGCGAAGAGCGTCGCGGTCATCCTGCGGCCGGGAGTCCCGCCATGGAGGCCTTGCGCGCGAGGCGGCTCATCGTGGCGAACGCTGCCCGCTTCTGCTCATAGGACAGGCCCAGCTCGTCGAGGCAGCCCTCCAGGATCCGGCTCATCTGGTTGACGTGCGCTTCGTTGATCGCGGCCAGGCGCTCGTCGATCTTGAGCCGGGCGATCTGGCCCAGCACCGTTACCGCCCGGTCGAGGCTCTTCTCGTAGAGCGTGACCTCTCCCCGGATCTGCTCGGCGTGCTCGCCCGCGTACCGGAGGTTGTCCTTCAGCGTGGCCACGTGGGTGGCCATCAGGTCCTTCCATGCGAGGATCTCGCCCGCCAGCATCGACAGCGCGGTGAGCGGATTGTCCACGGGCTTGATGTCCATGCCCTCGATGGCGTGCTGGACCTGCTCCTCGATCACGCGCTCAGCGGCCTTGCGCCTGGCCTGCGGCGAGGCTCCACCGTGCCACTTGCAGCGCAGCTGCCCCGGCTCCAGGTACTTCCTGCACGGGTGCTTGTCCGCAGTGCGCGTCTCGGCTCCGCACTGCGGCTTGTTGCTCTCGATCTTGCCGCCGCGCCTGGGCTTCTCGCCGTCTTGCGTGTCCGACATGGCGGCACCCCTCCATCTGTGGTAGCTGATCAACAGCGTAACCCGCAGATATCAGGGGTGCCAAACATCACGCTGGGTGATCAGTCGTGCACACGCTTCCTCCAGCCGTGACCCGCGACGTACACGTGCTCCATGCCCGCGAACTCCGTCACCACCGGAGACAGCGGAGGCATCCCACCTCGCGCCCGACTGAGAAACTCGGCGGTGATCGCCTCCTGGATCGCCCGGTCGACGATCGAGCCCAGCTGTCCCCAGGCGATGATCGCGAACGCCACGAGCCAGATCGCCTTGTTGAGCGCGTCCATGCCCGAGCTGCGCAGCAGGCCGACCACCGCCAGCCCCGAAAACGCCAGGCAGACCAGAAGGGCAGCGCGGTCACGGTAGGCCGCAGCCGACCAGGCCAGCCGCAGGTACCGCCACGCACCGAGCGCGCTCATGAGAGCGACCGCTCTCGCGGGATGGTGATCACTTCGGCGCTCACGCGCTCCTCCTCCAGGTGTGCGGCCCGGTCCGTCCCGCAGGGAAGTCGGGAGGGGCCGGGCCGGTCTCGGGTTTACTCAAACGCGGGCAGGACGTCCCGGCGGGACTTGCCCGTCAGTTTGATCAGGTCGCAGTTGCCGAACAGGCGCTCGATCAGGCGCCGCTCCTGGTAGACGGCCTTGATCTGGGCAGGCTCCAGGTTGGATGTGATGATCGTCGGCCGCGCCTGCTGGGTGCGCTCGTTGGCCAGCGCGGTCAACTGCTCGATCACGAACTCGGTCACCTTCTCGGCGCCGAGGTCGTCCAGCACGAGCACCGGTGAAAGCTTGTACTGGATCATCCCGATGTCATCGCCGTCCTCGGAGGACGGGCGCAGGGACTGGACCAGCTGCTGGCTCGTCGTGAACGTGACCGGCACGACGTCCTTGATCAGCAGCGCTCGCGCGAGGGCCGCCGCGAGATAGGTCTTACCGGTTCCGGGGGAACCGAGGATGACCAGGTTGCGCCGGACACCCCGGCGGTATGCCGTCAGCCACTCACCGGCTGCCCGGTGCTCGGGGCTTCCGTCGTTGGTGGCCTCGCGGTAGATCGCGGGGATAGCCCGCAGCCTGATCTCCGCCTGCCTGGCCAGGATCTCCTGCATGGCCTCCATCTCGGCGGCCTCGATCTCCTCGTCCGTGGCGGGCCGGATCTTGTCCAGGTCGACGGCGTGCCTGCGTGCCAGCCCCAGGGCAGCGTCCAGCACGGCCCCCCGGTGCCGCCTCGACTCCTCGGGGGTCCGCTTGGGCTTCTGCTCCCGTGCGCGGTCGATCTGGGCGCGGCGCTCGGTAGCGCTGTCCAGCCGACGTGATGCGTCCATGGGCCAACCGTACCCACCATCAGTGGGGGACACAAGCCCGCTCATGCCCAGGCCTCGACCGGCGCGTTCAGCGTGGCCTCGTCCAGGTGGATCGAGGTGTGCACGTCGTCCCAGCGCGGATCACCGTGCAGCACCGCGCGCGGCACGGCCCCGTGTGTCGACGGCCGGGAGAACTTCAGCTCTTGGTACAGGTTCGCGTACGGCCCGTGGCCCATCTTGCGGGCGCATGAGACGAGGTGCTCCAGCGTGGCCTCACCGTTGCGCAAGATCAATTTCGCCGCCGCCGCCACCCGGCCGATGTCCGACCGCAGAGGGCGCGTCCCGCCATGGCTCTGCTCGTAGCTCTCGACGAACCCTGCCACGACGGCGGCCGCGCCCTCTGGGAGCTTCGCCTCCTTCCTCGGCGCCCTTGGCTTTTCGACCACAGGCGCATCGAACAGGCCGGGCTGATCAGGTGCGGCGGCTCGGGGCATGTCTTCCTCCGTGGATGGGTCCGGCTCCGGAGCGGACGGCGCGTCAGCGGCGCTCCCCCCGGAGGGTTGATCTTCTTCTCTCTTGGTCTTCTTGGAATTGGTCTTCTTACGCTGCGGCGTTTTGCCGTGCTGGGTTTTGCAATGCGGGGTTTTGCAGCATTGGCTTGGCAGCGCTTCCTCCCACTGCTCCGCGCTCAGCCGCTCCTGGCTTACGTACAGGTCATCGGCCTGGCGACCTTCTGCGGAGAAGTTCGGCACACGCCGAAGGTAGCCCAGCTCTTCGAGGTGCACGAGGTGCCTGGCGACGGTGCCCCGATCCATTCCGAGGGCGCGGCCAATGGCGTACTGGGTGAGGCGAAAGTTGGCCGCATGGCGGCCGATGTAGACCACGATCCGGAACGCGGCGTGCTTCAGCTCGGTGTCCTCGATCAGGTCATTGGAAACGATCGTGAACCGGTCGGCGGGCCGGTTGAACGCGTAGATAACGCCGCTCACGCGTTCACCACGCAGGAGGTCGGCTCGACTGCGGGCGCTTCACGCGGTACGGTGGTGCGCAAATAAATCCCCTCCTCGATCAGGGGTCATGGCCCTCGGACGCTGCCAGGCGTCGCGGGGGCCGTTCGCTGTTCAGGGCATGAACGCTACCACGGTGCTGGGCGGCTGCTACCCTCGATCTCGGCGCCCGTCCGATACGAGCGCCAGTGTGGTTGAAGATCAAGAACCGTGCCGGATCGCGATCGCGGACCACTAGATGCAGGCCCCGCCGGATCACCCTCTGGCGGGGCCTGACTTTTGCTGGCTTGACACCCCCACCGGTGATGGGCTACAGTTCTCCTATCAGCAGGAACGACCGACAGGGAGAACCTCATGAACACCTCGACCACCGTCAGGCCGCAGCCCGCCAAGCCGCTCCAGTTCAAGGTCGGCGCGAAGGTTGACACGAAGTTCGGTCGCGGGCGCATCGTCAGCATCTGGGCGCAGGGTGAGCAGCACACCGCCGAGGAGAACGAGTACGTGGTGAAGATCGTCGGCGAGCGCTACCCGGCCACGCTGGGCGAAGCGGGAATGACGCTCCAGTGACCACGGCGAGGAATCGGCACACGGGCCGCGTAGGCACCGTGTGCCGAGGCCCGTACAGGAAGTACGGGCGCGATTGGTACGACGTCGTGTGCCGGAACGACTTTGGCGAACCGGGGCGTTACAGCAACCGCTGGGCCGCCGACGCGACAGAGATTCTGAACGAGTGATACTCCCCGTCTGGACGGAGCAGGACCCACGTGCGGTCGTGCAACTTGACCGGCCAGAGCTGAACCCGGTTCATGTTCTTCGGCACCAGGAAGCCTCGATCCTCCGCCCACTTCCGGCGGCCGTGCACCGACTGCGGGCCGCCGTTGTGGACGAGCGGGTCGAGGGCGAGCAGGTTCCACACCGCGTCGCGGTCGGGCCGCGAGGTGCCGCCCATCCCCTTGTTCCGCCGGTGGTGGACGTCGAACGTGTCTGGGTCGAGCGGCACGCCACTGGCCTCGCACAGGCCGCCGCAACGCTTCCAGAGCAGCTCCCGTATGGGGCCCCAGTTGATCCGTGGTGCCATCGGTTCCTCCGAGGTTGTTCATCCGGTCGTCCTACGGCTATGGTGGCCGTTGTGCCCCCTGACTGTACGGGGTACTATCATCAAACGTAAGGAGGTAGCCCGCATGGCAGTTGACCGGCACCAAGTCGATCTCTCGATCAAGAAGCCGATCTACGACGCGGCGATGAAGCGCATGAAGGCGCTCCAGAAGTACGAGCGCGAGAAGTACGGCGTCAAGCGCACCAGCCTGTCGGACATCGGCCGCGAGGCGATCATGCGCTACGAGCGCGGCGACGGCGTCCGCTTCGAGGCGCGCATCGTCCGCTCGCCCGCCGGGCAGAAGCCCAAGCGCGAGCCGTTCCGGTTCGACGTCGCCTCCGGTGCCTACGAGCGCCAGAAGCGCAAGATCACCGCGCACGGCTACCGGGTGACGCAGGTGGTCGAGGAGGCGCTCAAGCGGTTCACTGAGACCGGCGAGCTTCCGTGGCTCGCCGACGAGAAGGCCGCCACCGAGCAGGCCTGACCCATCCATCCACGTCAAACCGGAAAGGACTCCCATGACCAACGCAGAGCCCGCCGTCCGCAAGCCGACCGCCAAGGAACTGGCCGAGGAGGCACTGGAGGGCACCGCACAGCTGCGCACCGAGCTGACCGAGATCCGCGACCGGCTGCGCGAGGGCATCCCCATCGGCGACGCGTCGATGATCGACCCCCGCGTGAAGGAGCTGGACGGCGAGTTCAGCGAGTTCGTCGACTTCGTCAACAAGCAGCTGGGTGAGCTGACGGCGAAGCTGGAGGGCGTCAGCAAGCTGGACGGCGTCGTGGCGCTCGACCCCGACCCGGGCGGCGTGCTCAAGGCGCTGGAGAAGAAGACCGCCGAGAGCTTCACGCGGATCTCCACGATCGTCGACCAGCACAACAAGGCCGCCACCAAGGCGATCGAGGAGCTGCGTGAGCAGATGCCCAGCGTGGCGGACCTCGTGGACAAGGTCGGCAAGCTGGAGGAGTGGCAGGCGGCCGAGCTGGAGGATCCAGCGTTCGCCGAGGGCGACCTGAACGACGTCCACCAGCGGATCAACGCGCTGCGCGAGGACCTGAACCGGACTCACTCTCTCGCAACAGCACGGCCGATCGGCCCGCTCGTCGGTGGCGCTGGCCCCGTTCCCGCGATCTACGGCCAGGTGCACGAGCTGATGAAGCTCGTCACCGAGCTGGGCAAGGACAAGACCGCAGACAAGAAGATGGGCGGCTACCAGTTCCGCTCGATCGACGCGGCGATGGACGCGGTCGGCCGTGCGCTGCGCGAGGTCGGTGTGATGTTTCAGCCGCGCGAGATCGTCGATCGCCGGATCGAGCGATACGAGGTCGTCAGCAAGGACGGCTACCGCCAGAACTGGACGCACGTGTGGGTGACGCAGCGCTACGTGTTCGTGTCGCTGGTCGACGGCTCCGAGATGGCCGCCGTCGAGATGGACGGCGAGGCGCGCGACAACGGCGACAAGTCGACCAGCAAGGCCGACAGCATGCGCCTGAAGTATGCGCTGCTCCAGGCCCTGATGATCCCCGTCAACGGCCTGCCCGAGTCCGACGGCCGGGACGGCACCGAGGGCGGCACCACGTACGGCCGTGGCGACGCGGGCGAATCGTGGGAGAACGCCACCCCGGCCCGCCAGGCTCAGCAGGCCGGACACGAGCAGCACGTGGATTCCCGCCCCCCCAGCGCGCCCGAGGAGGCCGAGAACAGCGAGACCGCGTCTGCCCCGCCGGTCGACGACCGCTCGCCGGAGGAGAAGGCCACGGCGGCACAGAACGCGCTGATCGCGCTGGCCGGATTCGCGAAGGAGGAGCAGCGCCCCCGCTTGGACAAGATCCTCCGGGCCATCACCGTGGCCGGGATCGGTGAGACCGTGATCCAGCACGCGGACGGTCGGCAGACCACCCTGAACCAGTACGCCGCCACCGTGAACGCGCAGGTAGGTGTCTGATGGGTCACGACGCAGACCAGGCGGCGGACCTCGCGCAGGCCTACATGCCTGGCGTGGATCCCGAGGCGGACGCCGAGTCAGCAGCGTTCCACGCCGAGGTGGACGCGGCCATGCTCGCCGACCAGCTCGCCGACGCCGTGCACGCGGCACTGGAGCGCAACAAGCACGGCGACTGCGACCTGGAGCCGTACGCGAACACCACGCTGCACGAGGGCGAAACGGTGGTCGTCTGCGGGTGCGGCCAGTACTTCCCCGCGCCGGAGCTGGCCGCGCCCACCGTGGCGCTGTCGCCCGAGCGTGTCGACGCACACGGCCCGGCGGCCGTCACGGTGGCGGTCGCCGACCCGATCGCCCGCACGCTGGCTCTGATCGGCCCGGCGGAGGACTACCGGCCGGACCAGGTGGAGCGGCTGATGCTCGACTGCGTCCAGCGGCTGGAGGAGGGCCAGGCGTTCGAGCGATGGGCACTGGAGCAGGCCAGCGAGGCGGACCGCGCCTACAGCCGCGCCTACGCCCTGGCCTTCACGAAGGCGCCCGGCGCGATGGAGCTGCGACGCAACGTCGCCGAGGTCGAGTGCGCCGAGCTGGCCGACGTCAAGGACCGGACCGACATGGTGCACCGCGCCGCCAAGGCCGCGATGCACAACCTGCGGTCGACGCTGTCCGGCTATCAGTCGGTGCTGCGCAGCGTGCAGGCGACCTTCCAGGCCGGGGGCTCAAACGGGGGCAGACCGTACTAGGAGGTGCGGGTTGGCCAGGAAGTACCACCTCTCCGGATACACGTCCGGGCGGCAGAGGCCACTGGGCAAGGACGGCCCCGACTGGCTCGGGCACTGCTACATCCACGACAAAACCGCATGGGCTTCCCGCAAGGCCGCCCGCCGGGCCGCGAAGAAGCGTCACCCGGAGGGCGGGAAGTCGCCCTATCCCTGCGGTCACACGAACGGCTGGCACTACGGGACCGCGCACTATTCACGCGACACCTACCGAGGAGTAGTAGATGCCGAGGAAGACCCCCGACGGGAAGTGGACCCGGCGGGCGACCAACACGAACAGCCGAGGTAGCGCGGCCGACCGGCGCAGGCGGCGCGAGTACCTGATCAACACGTTCGGCGACGGCATCACCTGCACCTGTTCGCACTGCCCAACAGTGCTCACGGTCAAGACCGTCAACGTGGACCGCATCATCCCGGGGTGGCAGGGCGGCACCTACCGGCGCGAGAACATCCGGCCGTCGTGCTGGCCCTGCGGCAACAAGCAGGGCGGCGCGATGGGCCAGCAGGCGAAGAACGCGAAGATCAACGAGAGGAGTCTGACATGCAGTTCAACCGGTCCGCACTGATCGAGGCGATCGACAAGGCGATCAAGATGGAGCACGCGGCCATCGTCGACATCCACGCGCGCAACGCGGCGGCCAACGACGAGCACCGCAAGGAGTGGCTGTCACTGCACGAGGAGAAGTGGATGAAGGCGACCGCCGCCATCCGCGCGAAGCTGCGCAGGGGTCAGCCGGTCACCGAAGAGGACATCCCCCGCGACCGTTCCGGCTACACCGGAAAGGCGTACTACCGGCCGAAGCGTGCCAGCGAGGTCCCCGCGCGAGCCACCGAGCTGGCCGGACTGCGGGCCGTGCTGGACGCCATCGCGGACGAGACGATCGGCACCACAGCGCTGCGGTCACTCGGGGTGGGTGTCAACACCTTGCGCACGATCGTGCCGCTGCTGGGTTCGGCCACCGTGCGCAGCGAGACCCTGAAGGCGGTGAAGTGATGGGCTGGTGCAGCGGTACCGAGATCATGGACACGGCCCTGCGGGCGGCGGACCATCTGGCCGCCGCCGTGTGGGCGATCGGCTACAACGCCGGTGCAGCGGGCGATGAAGCCGACTTCGACGAGGTCCTGAAAAACCGCCAGACGCGCGCCCGATTGGACGACGTCCTGCGCCCGTATGTCCGGCAGATCGCCAGGAAGCTGCACGAGGGTGACTGGGACTGCGTGGACGAGGCGGACGAGTTCGACCGCTTCCCTCAAGAGATGTACGACCATGACGACACCGAGCACGAGTCATGGTTGCGTGCCCGCATGGCCGATGCGGAGACCTCGGAAGAAGCGCTGGCCTGGTCCTACAGGCTCAAGGCTCACACCGACAAGATGAAAGCAGGTAATGCCTGATGTCAGGCGAAACGGTACTGACCGTGGTCGGCAATCTGACCGCTGATCCCGAACTCCGCTTCACCCAGTCCGGCGCGGCGGTGACGTCCTTCACGGTCGCCTCGACCCCCCGCACCTTCGATCGCCAGTCCGGCGAGTGGAAGGACGGCGAGGCGCTGTTCCTGCGGTGCAACGTGTGGCGGCAGCTCGCCGAGAACGTGGCCGAGTCGCTCGCGCGAGGGTCCCGCGTGCTCGTGACGGGACGGCTGCGTCAGCGCTCGTTCGAGACGAAGGAGGGCGAGAAGCGCACGGTTGTCGAGCTGGAGGTCGACGAGATCGGCCCCTCGCTGCGCTACGCGACCGCGAAGGTCAACAAGGTGACCCGTGGCGATGGAGGAGGCGGCGGATACGGCGGCCGTCAGCAGCAGTCGACCCCGTCCGCCCCCGACCCTTGGGCCACCGCCGAGCCGCCCAGGCAGTCCACGCAGCAGCAGACCTGGCCCGACGAGCCTCCGTTCTGACCTGCGACGATCCCCGCAATACCCCTGCTCATGTCGGGTATTGTGGGGATCGGCTTGACACCCCCACTCTCCAGGGGGCATGATGGCTTCACAACGGGAACAACGAGAACGGAGAACCCGATGAAGCGCGTGCAGCACAACGAGATCAAGCAGCACATGACGATCAAGATCCCAACCCTCGGCCCGAGCGGACGCTGGGCGACCATTCACCGCGTGATCGAGGTGCGGCCCGAGACCGCCAAGCAGGCCGCGTGCGCGCTCGTGCTCGCCTCGTACCTGAACGGCCGCATCGCGGGGAAGCCCTTCAAGGTGTTCCTGTACGAGCGCACCGACGGCTACGAGGTGCACGCGAACAACGCCGTGATCGCAGCCAAGGCCCAGCAGCGCGTCGGCCGCGCGGACGTGAAGAACATCGTCCTGCGCGACTACCTGATCAAGTTCTCTGCTGTCGACCGCGTCGACAACCAGGGCGAGCCGTGCGAGTACTGCACAGACGGCGCACCCCGGCCGATCGTGTGCAACCTGTACGCCACGACCACCAGCGGTTCCGAGGAGTCCTGGTCCACATGCGACCAGGACTCCCTGCACTCCATTGACCAGGTCGAGGACGTCGACCCGAGCTACGCCATCACCATCGAGAGGACGGGTCCCTGATGACACCCAAGCAGGGTCTTGACCCGGTCGACGCGCTTCCTCCGACCAGCAGGAAGGTTCTGGAGAGCGCGCCCGACCACGGCCGATACCTGGTCCCGTACACGGTCGGCCGCCTGTTCTTCAAGCGGGGATGGGGTGACCACCTGGGCAAGAGCAGCTCGCGCACCGGCAGCGGTGTGCCCACCTCGCTGTTTCAGCTCAATGAGGAAGGGCTCAAGGCCGTCCAGCTGGCCCGCCAGCGCTCTCGCGCCGCAGTGGAGGACGTCACCTACTCCGCAGTACACGAGGCCACCACGGGCGTGATCGGGGACCTGCTGGAGGACTACTCGGTGGACTTCCTCATCCGCGAGGCCGAGGCCCTGATCGTCCGCATCCAGGAGGCCGGACAGTCGGACGCCGGTGCGCGCGGCTATCGGGACGCCCTGGTCGAGCACCGCGACGCGCAGGCGAGCGTGTCGGCATGAACCTCGCAGGCTTCTTGGCGCAGCGCGCGGCCGCCGCCGTTCGTGGCACCAAGTACCGCACCCAGGGCGTCGTCAACGGGCAGCGCCGAGATCTTCCGCCCACCACCGCTGACCGCCGGTACGCCGTCGCGGCCTGCTCGTCGATCCTGCGGGAGCTGGCCGAGATCGCGCGAGCAGCGGGCCCCTTGCCCGCACCGCTGCTCGACAAGCTCGCACACACGGTGGAGAGCCAGGAGCCACCCAGATGAGCGGCGACGGCATGATCGTGCTGGACGAGGTGCCAGGCATGGTCGAAGCTCTGCGCGCCGTCCAGCTCGTCGGCGGGGTCCTGCTCGACCCGCGCGCCGCTCAACAGCTCGTCGTTGCCGCGTGGCATGCCGCCGAGCCTGCCGCGCGCGCCGCCGCCTTCGCCGACGCGGCCGACGTGCTGCACGAGTTCGCCGACAGCTCGGCCGGACTCGGGCACTACCACGACGCGGCGACCCTGCTCGACCTGTTCAGCTACGAAATGAGGAGCCAGCAGTGAAGACGATCATTCCACCCAATCGTCGCATCCTGATGGTGCCATTGATCCTGGGGCACACCAACAAGGTGACTACGTCACGACGGGCGCAGGTCCTGGGCGTCCATGTCGACGCAGACGGCACCCTGATCCTGTCCGTGGCCGGGAACCCTGACGCGGACCGGTGGGACGACCGGCTTTTCGTGGTCAGGACGGACGCGCTGGGCCTGCCGCACGAACTGGGCAGGCCCGCCCTCGTTGGTGGTCCGATCATGTGCGGTGACGACGTGTGGTACGTGTTCGAGATCGACTCCCCCGAGGACGCGCCACGCCTGGGAACCAAGCGTGGCGCTGCCAGCGTCATCGTCCAGCAGAATGCGCCGGTGCCCGGCGTGAGTGTGCAGGTTGGCCAGATGCTTGGCCACGCGGGCGGCTTGGTCGGACCGGGGGTGTACGTCCAGTGATCCAGGACCGCGCCGAGCTGGAGCCGTTGCCCGCGATCTTCGGCACGCTGCCCAGCGCAGCAGACCTGAAGCGGCAGGTACTGGAGGCGATCGACGGCGGCTACAACCAGCTCGTGCGGGCGCGCGGCGAGGTCACCCGCCAGGAGGACACCTACGAGGTGCAGCGCCGCCTGGCGGGCGCGGCCGAAATGCTGGGCGAGTTCGAGCGGGCGTTCAAGGCAGGTCGCACGGCGATCAACTCCTACCAGAAAGAGGAGTTCGAGCTAGCCCTGGGCGGGCGCGAGGTGGCGCCGCGCGAGTCGATGAACGTGCCGGACACAGAGGGGGACCTGCGGGTTGCCGCCGACACGGCGAACAACTACAGCATCGACCTACACGCCCTGATCGTGGCCGCCGCGAGGTGCGCCTTCGACGCCCGCGACCCTGGGTATTCGCCGCTCACCGGCGGAATGCACCGGATCGACACGCAGGTGGAGAACGTCGTCAACGGGGACAGTGAGATTCCGCCCGAGGACCTCGCCGAGGTGCTCGCGGAGTACGCCATCGCCACCGCGTACGAGTTGCTGCGGTGTGGCAAGTTCGAGCCGCAGGTCACCAAGGTGCGGGCCTACGCTGACATGATCGCGCGCGCTGGAGACGACCAGCTCGCTGCGACCGTGAACAGCGCGATTGTGAAGACCGTGAAGCTCAAGGGCGTCAAGGTGGAGAGGAAGGTAGCGAAGTGAACGAGAACGATCCGGTGCAGGAAATCCCGGACTCCGAGCTGATCGCGGAGGAGTTCGACCGAATGGAGCGGGACGTGCGCGAGGGGAGCGTGCAGATCCCGGTGGACTCCAGCCTGCTGGAGGATGTGCCGAACCACCTCGCGGCCGAGGCCTACACGCCGCCCGACGCCGAGATGATGGCGGCGGTCGCCGAGATCGAGGACGCCACCGCCGAGCAGGTCGCAACGGTGCGCAACGAGCAGTCGCTCCGCATCGCGAACATGGGTCAGGACGGCGTGCACCACTTCCTCGTCAACGTCGAGGGTCAGGAGCTGTGCGGCTCGTGCGGCACGCCGTTCCCGTGCGAGAAGTGGACGAGCGAGATCGACCCTCGCAACGAGGCCGAGTCGACCGGACGCCCCATCCCGGACGAGGACAAGGCGCAGGCCGTCGCCCAGCTGCTCAACGTCCCCATCGAGAGGGCTCGCCAGATCGTGCTGCTGTCGACGCCACTCGACCAGATCGGAGGCTGACCATGGGAGAAGGGCACCCCTGGGACCCGGAGGGCAACGTCCTGCCCAAGCCGCCGCCCAAGCCTGATCCGCCCAAGCCGGTCAAGATGTAGCCCGGGAGGTCCGCATGAACAAGCGCCAGGCACTGGGCGCGCTCGCCGGTGACCTCCTGCTGAAGCTGCGGGAGATGCGGGAGCATGACGAACGATACGGCTCGTATCACGCTCAGACCGGCACGCCGGACCACGACAGGATGATGCTGGCTCACGAAGAGCTGGAGTGGCGGCTGATGAAGATCGAGAGTCCTACCCTGCGGCGAAAGCCCAAGTCACGGCCGCCGGACCCGAACCAGGTTGCTCTGTTCGAGTGACGTCATGCCCCATGATTTGACACCCCCGTCAGTCATGGGGCATGATGGTTTTACCAGCACAGAGGGACAACCGAGAGGGAGAACCGAGATGGGCTACCAGGCACCGTACGAGCGTATCGACTGGACGACCCCCCGCACCGACGAGGAGTGGACCACGCTCGCCGCCGAGATGCGCGCCCAGGCGGAGAAGAACCACCAGTCCAAGGCCGACAGCTTCGACCGCTGCGACACCGACGGTTTCCTGAGCCAGTGGGCGGACGGCCTCACTGCTCGGGCCTACGAGTGCGCTGCCTCGATCGCGGAGGAGCACGGCTGGATCGAGGTCAAGGCACTGTTCACCCTCGACGGGCACTTCCTCACCACCGAGCTGCGGGCGTCCCAGAACTACGGATGGGGGATGTACTGGGACGTCCCCGCTGCGCTGGCCGCTAAGCACGGCCTGGCCAAGCGGTACGTGAACGACCCCACCGCAGGATCGCCGGTGCGCCGCGCCAAGACGCTGGCCAAGAAGGGCGTCGCGATCGGCATCCTGCGGGTCCGCCCGTACGTGACGATGGCGGGCAGCAACGCGACGAACGTGTCCGTGGTCGCGCTGCCTGACCGCGATGCCCTGGAGAATGGTCAGTTCGAGGTCGTACGCACCAGCTGTGGTGATCTGCTGGACACCACCAAGGACCACTCGGACAAGTGGTTCCGCTGGACGCCGGAGGACCTGGCCGCGAAGCTGGCCTGACGACCACCGCCGCTGGGAGGTGCAGGCAACCCTCCCGGCGGCGGCACCCAGCTACAGGCGGTCGCCGTCGACCGGCAGGCGCAGGCCCCTCGGCTTCAGATCGGCCGGGTCGTAGATCGGCGGCCTGTTCGAGCCGAGCACCAGCACGATGAGCCACGCGGGGAGCTTCGACTCGATCGAGCGGAACAGCGCGTACCACAGGCCGATGAGCGTGGCGGCCAGCACGGCGCCCAGGCCGGTCATGCCGGACTCGTTGAGCACCGGCGCCAGCGCGGGGATCTGCGTGGCCAGCCAGGTGAGGCCAGCGCCCCACAGGCTCGGGACGACGGTCCTGATGATCGAAACGCCGATGTCGCGGACGTTCGGTACGGGTTCGGTCATGGGATGATCCTTCCTATTGCGGCAGGCAGACCCAGAAGGCCCGCTCCTGCGGAACAAGGTCGGGCGGCACCTTCACGAATCCGCGCACCTCGGTGAACTTCCCCTTGCCCGCACACAGCAGGTCGGGGTTCTGTGCGGCCGCCTCGTTGAACACGGCCATGATCTCGTCGGCGGTCGGGGTGTGCCCCGGCTCGCCGGGGATACCCTGCTCGCCCTTCTCTCCCGGGGTGCCTGGGGTTCCGGGCGTGCCCGGCTCGCCCTGCCGACCGGGTGCCGGTGGGTTCGCCGCGTAGTAGGCGGATACCTGCTGGGCGATCAGCGACGGCGACACGCTGACCGGGTTCGTGACCATGTAGCTCGCGACCGCGTTCCCCACCTGCTCGCCCGTCGGCATCGGCGCCGGGGGGAGGTTGGCCAGCACGCGCGCGGACGCGGCCGCGACGAGGGTCTCCTCCGACTGGAGATCGGCCGGTGGCACGACCGGCTGTTGCCCGCGCGCCTGGAGGTCCTTATTCGCCTTCTCCAGGGCCTCGATCGCCTGACGGGTGCGCTCCTGCTCGGTAGCGGTCTTCGCAAGCTCTGCGGTCCGCTCAGCCTGCCAGCCGACCACCTGATAGGCGGCGACCAGGCTGACGCCGATGGACACGGCGGCACCCAAGCACGCGACGACCGCCGCCACCTTCCAGACGTCGCGCCGGTTGGCCTTGTGGCTCAAGCCCTCGCCGAGCGCGTTTGCCGCCGCCACGCCCTCCGTGTGGGCGGTCTCGATCGCGTCGAGCCGCTCCGTCTCGTCACTCACTAGAGTCCCCTCCCAGCTCCAGTGCCCGCATGGCCAGCTTCCTGCACGTCTGGTTGCACTGTTCGAGGTCAGCCTGGGCTTTCACGAAGTTCTGCGCAACACGATCGTGCTCAGCCTGGCAGGCCTGCAACCTCTCGCGCAGCTGGTCCACTTCCGCGCGGGCACCCTGCGACTCGACCGCTTCGGCGGCGAGGAGATCCAGGGCTTTGGTCAGCACGAGCGCGGTGTGCCCGTCCGACGCTGGCAGCCCGGCACGCTCCACGTCGGTCGGCGGTCTGTCGCCGTCCTCGTCGTCCTGCGCGTCGACCTCGCGGGAGTTCCGGGCGACCCACTTCAGGCCGATGGCGCCCGCGACGAGCAGGGCGACCACGACGATCACCACCCAGTCGGAGCGCCCCGTCAGGTCGGGCAGTAGGTCACGCATCGTTGTTCTCCCATGTGGTCCGGGGGTGGCTCCTATCATGGGAGTGTGACATGTAGATCGCCCGACAGTTGCGCCGTCTACGGCGTGTAGCAGCGCGCCGAGACCACGGACGCGCGCGCCTTGTTGGCGCCGCCGCCGCCCGCCGTGCAGCGCGCCTCCCAGCGAAAGCTGACCGTCGTCCCCCGGCCTGCCGATACGTCCACCTCGGAGTCGAACACGGTCTGTGCGCCCACTCCGAGCGTGTGCGTCGTGCCGCTGACGTCGCCGCTGTCCAGGGACACGCGCATGCGGCTCTCGCTGGACACGCCAGGGTCGTTGTAGGCGAACATCCGGTACCTGAGCTTGTTGCCGACGATGTTCGCGCGGCCCTCCCACAGCGTCGAGAAACCCGCGTTCGGTGTGCCGGGCCAGATCTGCGCCGAGTCGCCGATCGGCCCCATCCACTGGGACTCCTCGGGGTAGCGCTGGCCGCCGTCGCGCGACTCCTCGAACATACGTTTGGTGTCGCCCGAGGTGACGATCAGGACCTGCCGGAGGCCGGAGTTGGCCGCGTCCGGCGTTGGGTCGTACATGGCGATTGCCGACACGCCGCCGCGCGAGTCGTCGCGCACGAGCGAGAAGCCGCGCTGTGGTCGGCCACCCATGTCCGGGTCGCCGGGGAGGAACTCGCCGATCCACAGGAAGTTGATCTTGTCCGGGTTCCCACTGTTGGTGTAGTTGCCGATCCACTTGATCAGTCCCGAGGAGACCACGGCGCTCTGAATCGGGTTCGAGCGCGTCATCTCGTCGATCGCGCGGCGCACGTACGCGATGACCTCGACGGCGCTCTGGTCGCGCGGCGCGTACGGGTTGAACGGGGAACTCATACCGGCAGCCCTCCGCCCACGAGAAGGTCGATCGCCTCGTGCTGGTCGCCCTGCGGGGGCGCCACCGTCCAGCCGTAGATCCGGCCGGGCAGGTACATCCACCCGTCGATGTACCAGTCCGGCGGCCAGGTCCGGTCATTCGTGCGCAGCAGGATGTCATCCCCCACGACGTAGCTACCGAAGTAGGGTGGCAGGTCTCCGCGCACCCTGACCGACGCGAGGTAGCGCTCTGAGCCGAGCCGGTCCCACATCAGTTTGTACATGTGGTCGGCCAGCGTGTTCACGTTGCTCACGTCCGGGTTCGAGAAGCGCTCCTCCGACTGGAGGTAGCCATACTCCCACTCCGCTTTCCCGTACTGGTCGATGTTCGAGATCTGCGCCTTGACCTGCAAGTCCTCGTATCCGTCGCCACGCCCCCACACGATGTTGGGTACCGCCGTGCCGTCGCGATTCACCTTGAGCGTGGTCACGTTGCCGGTGCCGCCGGTGTCGTAGGTCAGGATGGGCATGGGGAAGCCCGACGACCTGCGCCGTCCCAGCTGCGGATAGCCCATCACGTATACGGGACGGAACGACTGCGCGCTGACCGCGCTCGCGCCGCTCAGGATGCGCAGGCCGGTGGTCCACTCGTAGGAGTTGGTGGCCAGCTGGGAGCGCGCCTGGTGCGCCTCCAGGAGGTTGGTCTCCTGGCCCTCGTCGTAGCTGTGGTTGCGCAGCACGCCGGTCATGACCGTCGGCGGATCCACCGTCACGTACCCGGGCCACGGATTGGCGCCGAGCGGGATCAGGGAGAACTTGGCAGGGTCGCACAGGTCGGCGGCGATGACCGTCTGGTCCTGCGCGACCCAGCTCATGCCCTTGGTGATCAGGCGCCGCGCCCACTGCGCCTCGGGGGTGGAGTGGGCGACGATGCTCTGTCGGCCCGTCTCCGGGTCACTGGGAGCCACGTACACGGTGTACGAGTCCATGGCCTGAGCGACCCAATCGCTGCTCACCGGATCTTGCTGTTCCCGAACCACGACGATGGCCGTCTTGCGGGGGATGATCTTGTCCCAGGGATAGAGCGAACGCACGCTGTCGTCGGCGAGCTGCAACGTCGCCCGCAGCTCGCCGACCTCGCGCATCGCCTTGGAGTACGCCACCCCCGACAACGGGAGGGATACGTTGCTGATGACCGTCAGGTTGCCCATCGCGAAGTTCACCGGCCAGTAGCTGTAGCGGACTTCCCGCTGCTGGCCGGTGATCGACGGGTCAACCGGGTAGCTCATGCCTGCGCGTCATCCTGAGCCGGAACGGAGCGCAGGACCTCGGCAACAGCGGCCTTGACCTGAGCCGGGGTGGCGCCACCGAGCTGGACGCCCTGCGCCTTCAGCGCGGCGGCGAGGGCCTCCTCGTCCACGTCCGCCACGGCGTCCGCGACAGCCAGGTTGATATCACGGAGGACCTCGAACGCCTGGAGGTACTCGTCCTCTCCCCGCTCGTTCTGGCGACCGGTGGGCACGTAGTAGTTCCACACGGCGCGCGCCGCCTCCGACCGGGTCGGAATGAGGTCGACGTCCACCTGGTTGTGGGTCCAGACCGGCACACCCGAGGCGATGAGAAGGTTGTACTCGTCACCTACCTGGCTCTTCCAACAGCCGTCGGCGCCCCAGGTGACGCGAAAGACGGTGGGGTCATCGTGGGTACGCACCAGCAGTGAGTCCATGGCCTCTTCCTTCTTGAGCGGCGAACCGATCTTCTCGAACTGGATGCACAAGTCAGCCTCGACCTGCCCGAAATCCGGGTAGATCCGGCCGTTGTTGAACTGGTAGAGATGGATGCCCGGACGCCACCTGCGGATGTCACCGCACAGCCAGTACACGTCACCTACGCCCCGGTCCATCGCCGCGTAGATGACGTCCCAGAAGCCGTAGACGCAACACAGGAAGCCTGCCGCGTTGACCACGGACTGCGCCCCCCTGAAGAACTCCATGGCCGTCGGGATGTCGTAGCTACCCGCTGGGGCGTCGGCCGTGAAGGCGATCAGCTCGCCCTTGTAGTCGATCTTCTCGGCGTAGGCCAGCGCCTCGCGCCCGAACGCCTCTCCGCGCGCGCGCCCGCCATCCGGGTCCCGCGTGGTCTTCTGGAAGATCATCCAGCTGCGGATGCCCACCGCGCGCTGCGAAGCGTGCTCCTCCTTGGTGAGCGGCGCGTGCTGCTGGCCCTCGAAGTCGGCATATCGCAACGTGAAGTCAATCGACACCCGGCCGAACGGCGTGGCGTGCGTCTCCGCTCGCAGCGTCGTTCCGGCGAGCTGCTTCTCCGACCAGTCCGCGCCGGTCGACAGGATCGGGACAGACTGGCCGTTGATACTCGCGAAGCTCATGCGGACCTCCATCGCAGGCTCATGACACCCTCAAAGTGTACCGGTACCACTACAGGTCGGTGCCGGTGTCGCCCGGGTCGCTTCCGATGTCCTCGATCACCAGGTCGATCGCGTCGCCCTTGGTGGCGTCCACGAAGATCTGCGCACCACCGACACCCGCGATCCTGCGCACGACCAGCAGGAAGGACGCCGTCACGTCAGCTCCCGGCAGGACGGCCTGGATCACCTTGTGCTCGGCGACGTTGGTGTCGGTCTGCCTGGTCTGAATGTTGCTGCCCGGCAGAATCGCGGACGTGTCGGTGGCGTCGGTGGCGTTCGTGGTGTACCGGATTCGGGCGCCGATCTCGTCGTTGTTCGACGAGGAGTCGAGGCCCAGCGGGCACGTCCAGATTTCGTAGAGCCGTCCGGCGCGAAGCAGGACGTTGGAGACCCGCAGCACGGGCACGTCGTCATCGTCCGCGCTCGACGCGTTGCTCGTAGTCGTCCGGTTGCCGCGCGCGACCACGCCTCGCGCCGCGATGCAGGCCCAGGCGCTGGTCGCGCCGTCGTACTGCCAGAGCGTGTCAGAGTCGGTGGTGACCGCGAGCTGCCCGGAGTACGGGTTGGTGATCGCCGAGTTGCGATCGGCGACCGATGAGCACACCGCCGTCCCCTGTACCCGCCACGCGGTGCCGTCGTGGATCTCGACCCAGTCCCGGTCTTCCCGGTAGATCTGCATGCCGTCGTGCGCGGTGATCTCGGCGCGCTCGGTGACACTGGCGACGCGGAGCAGGCCGCCGTCACTGGACGTCTTGCGGATCATGGACTGGAGGGCAGCCGGTGAGGTGTTGGTGGCGTTGACGACCGCGCGCAGCACGGGAATGAACGAGGCGGGCAGCGTCGGGTCCGACGGGGTGCCAGCGCTGTTCGACCCCTGGATCACGGCGGGCACCGCCGTGTTGAGTCCCGAGGAGTCGAACAGGTTGTCCTTCACCTGGAAGCCGATGATGTCGTATCGGTTCAGGGTCGGGCTCGACGCGGCCAGGGTGACCTGCACGGAGGCGTCGTTGGCCACCAGGTAGTCACCGGAGGCCGACGCGAACGTGTTGGCGACGACCGCGCCGCACGCGCCCATGGTGATGTTCATGCCGGACGGGTTGGCGTACACCGGCACGCGGCCGCCGAAGAATCCCTGGCGCGCGCTGTACGTGGCGGCCAGATTGGGGATCTTGCCCAGCGTGGCCAGGTAGACGCGGTCGAGCTTCGCTGTGTAGGTGCCGCCCTGGGTGTAGCCGGGCGGGGTGAGCACGGTCATCGGCTACTCCTCAGGCGTAGGTGGAACGCCACTGCACGGTGAGCAGGGCGGCAGGGTCGTAGGCGTCATCGGCGGAACGCCAGCGAATGGTGTTCGAGCCGGGGGCCAGGTTGAACGGCGCACCGGAGATCCGGACCGTTCCGGGCGTGATCGTGCCGGAACGGGCGTCGATCGTCACCGTGTCGGACGCGGTGAGCGTGGCCAGGATCTGGAAGGACTGCCCCGTGGTGGCGTTGGTGATGATCGGGTTCAGCGCCGGACCGCGCACGATGAACGTCGGCGAGGCCTCCAGGTTGCCCGTGTTGAGTGCGACCAGCTCGCCACCAGGGCTGCTGGAGGCGCCGTAGTTCCAGCTGTACGTCTTGTCGTAGGTTCGGCCGCCCAGCAGCGCCGGGTTCAGCAGGGGGGCACTGGCAGTCTCCAGCGCTCCCGCGCGGAACTTCCATGGCGGGTTGGCGGCCACCAGGTTGAACCGCATCGTGGCCACGTAGCCGCCGGGCACGTGACCGGTCGCGATCACCGGTTCGGCCTTCCCGACCGGCCGGGTAACGAGCCCGAGCCGTACGCCTGTCCGGTAGTCGTGCTGCTCCCACACCACAGGGCCGCGCGGTCCGCTCTGCGTCTGCGGGCCCAGCACGTAGCGCGCCTGCTCGATCGCCTCGGCCAGCGCCTGCGGGGTCGGCGCCGACAGCATGCCGTTAATCTCCAGCACCTTGGGCGCGATCGACGGAGGCCCGAGCACGCCACCGTCGCGGCCGCCCACCTGGTCGATGGGCGTGATGTACTCGGTGGTGCCCCAGTCGAGAGCGTCCGCGACCGTGTGCGTGCCGTTGGGCAACTGGGTGTTCCACCAGAAGTCGATGCCAGGCGACTCGGTGAGCAGCGGCCCCATGCGGCACCGCTGCTCCAGTCCCGTGACCGGGATGACCGCCCATGGGTTCGCCACCGTCACAATCCACCCCCGACGCCCACGAACCTGTCATTGGACTGCATGCCCTGCTGCACCGGCCCGAGTTGCACCGATCGCAGCGACCCCGCCGAGGACAGCGAGTACGCCTGGTTGCGGCTCGTGTAATCCGCGAACTGCTTGGCGTCCACCCCAGGCTGCTGGATGTTCGTCTGCTGGAAGACGACCGGCGCCGAGCTGGAGCTGGGCGCGCTCACGGTGCCACCAGACAGGTTGAGCGTCGTACTCACGCCGGTGCTGGTGGCGGCCAGCAGCGTCTGCCCAGCGGCCTCGGCCGCTGCGGCAATCTGCGCGGTCATCGACGCGAGACCGATCACGAGGCCCTCTCCAGCGAACACGCCGAGCTTGGCCATCTCCTTGGATGGGGAGCTGATTCCCAGCGCGCTCTTCACGCCGCCGAGAATGTTCCCGCCGATTTCCTTTGCCTTGGCGATCAGGTTTCCGACCATGGAGGTGATACCGTTCAGCAGTCCGCTCAGCAAATCGCGACCGGCGTTGTAGAGTAGCGAGCCGAAGTTACCGAGCGCGCCCAGGATGCGCCCACCCAGACCGCTCACGAAATCGACGATTGTTCCGATTGACGTGGAGACGATCTGCCGGATTCCAGCCCAGGCGCCGGTGACGATCGCGACCAGCGCATTCCAGGCGCCGGAGAACACGGACCCGATGATCGAGAGCGCGCCGGAGATCACGCTCTTGATCAAATTCCAGGCGCCGGAGACGATGTTGACGATGCCCGACCAGGCGCGATCCCAGTCACCGGTGATCACGCCGATCACAACGTCGATCACGCCGGAGATGATCTGAAGGGCAGCCTTGATCACCTCGGCGATCGCGCCGAACACCGTTGTCACCACCGGCAGCAGAGCCTGAATGGTGGGCATCAGGATATTCAGCAGAATGTCGATAAGCGGCATCAGGATGGAGATGACCAGCGAAACGACCTGAACGACCTGATTGAAAACGGGAATGAGCGCGTTGACGATAGGCACCAGCGCGGCAATGACCGGCGTAAGAACCGCGCTCAGGATCTGCGCCACCGCGTTGATCACGGGCGCCAGGGCCGTTCCCAGCTGTGCGATCAGCGGGCCGACGGCGTCCAGGATCGCGGAGATGGCGGGCATCAGTGCCGCGAGCAGCTGGCCGACGAGCTGGCCGACGGTCTTGAGCAGGCCGCCGATAGCGTTGCGGAAGTCCTCCGAGCCGGTCAGCAGGGCGAGGAAGAGCGCGACGGCGATACCGACCGGTCCGGTGAGCGCGGTGAGTGCGCCTCGCACGCCGCCGAACTTCGTGAGGAGGTCGTCCACGAACGGGGCCAGCGCGCTGAAGATCGGCGCGAGGTGCGAGAACACCAGGGCGATGCCGCCCGCTGCGGCGGCGAACCCAGCGAACGCGCCGGGGGAAGAGGTGATCTTCTCGATGAAGCTCGTCAGGGTCGGCAGGATGGCCGTCAGCGCCTGGGCGAACAGCCCGGCCAGCTGGCCCACGAGCGTGCCGATCGCGGGCAGCAGGGGCGCCATGGCGCCCAGCACCTTGCCGAACGCCTGGCCCAGCGCGGTGATCCCCGGGTTGGCGTTCGTGAGGGCGCCGTTGAGTTGGGAGAACAGCGCGAGCAGGCCGGGCCCGATGCCGTCGGCGAGGTTCTTCACGATCGGCGCGAGTCCGCCACCGATCGCCAGGGCGAGCTGTGAAATGATCGGCAGTACGTTGGTCGTCAGCGCGCCGATGCCCTCGAAGAACGACGCCAGCGCCTCCTGTCCCTCCGTGCTCTTGAGGAGGTCCACGAGGGCGCTGGAGATACGCTCCAGGCTGTTCAGCAGTCCGGCACCCTGCGCCTGCCCAGCAGAGAACACGGCGCCGATCGCCGTACCAAGGTTGCCGAGGATTCGGCCGAGCTGCGAGCCGACGTCCAGGGCGCGCGAGAAGATCTCCTCCAGGCGCCCCGACGCGGCCAGGCCGCTGATGAACTGGGCGAACCGGGAGCCGACCTGGCCGACCGCCTCGCCGAGCCGTGGCAGCTGCGTCGAGCCAGCGGCGACGATCGCCAGAATGGCCTGCGTGAACGGAACGGCGGCGGTGCGCGCGGCCTCAAACCCGGACTTGATGTTGCCGGTCGTGGTGGCCACGTCCCGGAACGCGTCCTTGGTCTGGATGAACGCGAGCACTTCCTTCGCGGTCGCGTTGATCGAGGTGGCGAGCCCCTGGAACAGGCTGCGCGCCACCGGCAGATACTGCTTGCCGAGCAGCTTCACCTGCTCGCCCAGGCCAGAGAACAGGCGTTCCTGGACGCCGAGCTGGAGCTTGTCAAACTCGGGCTTGAGGCTGTTCACCGAGCGCGCGAAGTCGCGGGCACTCGGGCTCAGGCGCTTCAGGGCCTCGTCGAACGCGGCCCCGTCGCCCTCGGCGATCGCCTTAAACGCCTCGCTCATGCCCTTGAGGCCGAGCTGAACCGTGAAAGTAACCGCCTTCACGGCGGCCAGCGCAGCAGGCAAGATGCCTACTGCGGCACCAGCTTGGGCGGCGGCTCCCACGAGCGCGATCAGGCCAGCGCTCAAACTCGACACGGCCGTGAGAGCGCCACCGGCCGCCGCGCCCATCAGCAGCAACCTGGAGCCGGACAGCACCGCATTGCCCAGGCTCGCGGCCAAGCCCTTCACCGACTGGAACGAGGCCTTGAACAGGTCCTTGACCCGCTTGCTCGTCCGGTCAGCGTCGTCCTCGATGCCCTTGGTGGAGTCCTTACCGAGTCCCTTGGACGCTTCGCTGATCGCCGACTGGAGCACCAGGCGGATGTTGGCCGCCAGTCCAGCGCCTTCGATCTTGAGGCGGACGCCAGCCGTAGCGATGATCTTCGCCAACGTCCGCCCCTCTCCTATCGTCTCGGCGTCTGGCCGAGCAGTCCTTGACCCAACGCGCGGTGCTCGGGATCGAGCCCCCACGTGTCCCGGTCGGGGCGCAGTCGCGCGGCATTGAGGACGGTCTGCTGATGCGCCTTCTTCAGGACCTCGTCGCCGGGACTGTCGAGGTATGCCGCGTACACCGCATCAAGCCAGTCGGCCAGCGGCGTGCGCAACCCGATGCCCGCAAGTGCGAGCTTGCCCCGCACGTACGGGCCCACCACAGGATCCCGTGTCCACCCATAGGTCAGGAGGACACGGCCGATGCTTTCCCCGAGGCCTCCGCGATGATCCACTCGAAGATCTTGTTCAGGTCCTCGAAGTCGACGATGGCGTCCTCGTCCTCTTCCATCAGGTACAGCCACCGGCGGCGCGACGAGTGGACCTCGGACTTGAGGTACTCAGGCGCCTCCTCCATCGGCATCAGCTCGCCCTTGTGGGGGCCGTACGGCACCCGGAACACGTCGGGCCGATCGTCGTCGGACGCCTTCTCCAGCGCCTCCGGCTTCCAGCCGTACGGGATGCCGTCACGGTTGTCGATCACGCGCGAGATCGTCCGGTAGTACGCGCTCGCTGCCTTACCGCCGTCGTCGGACTCGGCCGCCCGCAGCGCGGTGATCAGGCCACCGGCGTCCACCTTGCCCAGCAGGGCGGTGAAGTTGTAGACGTCGATCTCGTCTCCGCGCAGGACGCCGAACGTGAACGGCACGCTGCGCAGGGGCGCGTCACCCTTCTTCGCTCCGAAATGCTTCATCGTGGTGCCTCTTTCGGTGGATGGGGTCGATCAGTCGGCCGCCGCCAGCGGCAGCGACCTGGTCATGAAGTGCGAGCCAGTGGTGCCCGGGTGGTGCACGCGAACCCGGAATATGACGCGTGCGCCACCGCCTCCGACCGGGATCCGCAGGAACTTGCGGCGCCGCGCCTCGATGACGTGCGGCTTTGAGCCCTCTTCCTCGATCATGACGTAGCTCGCCTGCTTGCCACCGGCCAGGATGTCGACGTACTGCGTCGAGGCGTCCCTACCGCGATTCTTGCGAATCGAGGAGAGCAGCTTCCCGGTGCGCACGCGCACCCGGAAGCGCATGCCCATCTGCACACGGCTGGCCCGCAGGTCCAGATTTCGGCTCAGGTCGTTGTCGGTGATGATGAATGCCCTGGGCTGGCCCGGGTCGAAGTCGATCCGGGCTGGCCTGTTGGCGATGGTCACGTTCATGCCAGCCCCGCAGAGGTCACCTGGAACAGGCCCACATGCCCGCCGAACCCTCCGTCGGGGCCGATGGGCAGAATCTGTCCCACGCGCGCGATTCCGCCCGGCTCCAGCAGCTTCTGCCGCACGCGCGAAGCGATCTCGGTCAAGGCCTGCGACAGCATGCCCGCGTCCCGGAAGGCCCGCTCGCCCTCGGCGTACAGGACGGCCACGGGCGGCGGCGTGCCGTCGTCATCGACCACGGCGACGCAGCGCAACAGCGTCACCTCGAAGATCACGTGCCGGGTGTTGAACACGCTCGTGCCCGCACCCAGCTGCGGCGCCGTGGCCGCCGTGTCGTCGGACTGGCCGTTGCCGACGCCCTGCATGCCCACAGTGAGCTGCTCGCAGTCCCAGGCGGCCAGCGCCGGATCACCGCCGAGGAGCAGTCGCCGGTCCGGCAGCGGCTCCACGTCGGGGTCGGTGTGCGCAGCCCAGTGATCGGCCACGCCCTCCAGGAGGGTGCGGCCGATCTCCAGGATCTTCAGGCGGTTGCCGATCATCAGTCGGTCTTCGGCTTGTACGCGGCCTTGAGGTCCGCGACGGTCATCGCGTCGGCCTGCTCGAAGGTCAGGCCGTCGCCACGCGCCTTGGACACGGCGAGCGCGTACTCCACCCACTCCTCTTTGAGGGCGTTGCCCTTGGGCGCGGCCGGGAGCTCTTCCACGTTGGACGGCTCGACAGCGGCGGACGCGGCGGCGACGTCCGCACGTGCTCGCAGCTCAGCCAGGTCCGGCAACGCGCCCTCGACCCACACGGGGTCGCGTTCGTCGTCGGTGGCGTGCTGCTCAAACAGTTCCTTCCACTCGTCGATCTCTTCGTCGTCCAGCTCGGTGTATTCGGCGCGGAGCAGCAGGACAGGCAGCGAGATGAACTCGGCGTCGGGGTTCTTCTCGTCGGGGGAGCCGAACACGTCGAGGTATTCGGCGTGTCGGACGTGGCGCCGCTCCAGCTCGTCCGCGTCGATGTCGACGTCCGCTTCGGTGGCCCTCGCGAAGTGGTCACGGCGCCACTGGTAGAGGGCAGCCAGCGCGTCGGCGACTCGCTGGCTGCCCTCGTCAACCCAGTTGGCCGGGTGCTGCGGGGAGTCGCCGGGGGCGAACGGGTCAATGTGGGTCGCGGTCACAGAGGCCTCCTGGGCATCAGTCGAGGTACATCAGGCGACCATACCCCCGCCCTTTGGGGGCGGGCATCAGGGTTGACCGCGCGCAGCCACAAGTCCACCGACGTCAGGCCGGTGCCGCCCTCCTTCAGGATGTCGAGGCTGTCCGCGATGTCGACGGTCACGCCCTGCCGGGTCACGCTCGTCAGCCTCTTGGGCAGCCTGCACTTGCCGATCCCGTAGAAGTCGCGAGCCAGCTCGATGCCCAGCGTCACCGCCGCCTGCACGCCGCCCAGCGGTGGCGGCTCGCCGTGCCGGTAGCTGACCACCGTCGTGCCAGAGCACAGATCCCAGCTCTTCCCGTCGAGGCGCTCCAGCCACCCCGAGCGGGTCAAGCTGTAGCTCGTGAACGGATCGCCGTTGATCGTCACCGAAGTGACCTCGATGACGGTGTCACGCGGCAGCTTCACCGCGTACACGCCCTCCACGTGCTGCCACACCCCGAGGTAGACCGCGATCGGGTAGCCGTTGACCCACTCCGCCTGGAGCCAGCAGCCGCAGTCCCCCCACGAATCGTGGTACGGCCACGAGCCGGTGCCGGGTCGGGGTGGCGTCGAACGGAGGTAGGCCTCCTCCAGGCACCCCACCCCGTACCAGCGTCGCCCAGACAACATCCAGAGGATCTCGGAAGCGATCATGAGCACATGCGCCCACTGTGAGCCAGTGAGGGCCAGCTCGGCGCGAACCTGCTCAGGGACGTCGGCCTCTGTCGCCCAAGCTGCGCACAGGACGGCGCTGGACGGCGATGACGCAGGGTTCTCCCCGGACACGTTCATGCTGATGCTGGTGGATGCCACGACGGCGCCTTGTCCTTGGTGGGAGCCCGCGACGCTCGCACCCACCGGGACAGGGGCATTCGTCGCGCCTACTCCGACCTTCGCCCCTGCCGGTGAGCCAGCGACGGGAACGGGTGCGGATACGGCACCGGAGGCGACTTTGCCACCGGTCACGGACATGCCGACGGGCACGGGAAGATCCACCGAGCCGCTCGCGACCTCGGTAGGGTCCACGTCGGTGAGGATCGGCGTGATCCAGAAGTTTGCGGCGGCACCAGAGCCGTTCGCGGGGAACGAGCGCGAGGTGCCGCCGATCAGGACGCCCTGCTCACCATCGGGGGCAAGTGCCTGACTCGGCGCCACGAGGCGACCGGCGGTGATGCCAGCGGATCCGGCACCGCTCGACCAGTAGTTCGAGGTGAACGCATAGGCGCCGTTCGGGAGGTGGTGGCCGGTGCGGTACGAAGCCAGCACGCCCACGGAGATGGGCACCGGGGTGGGCAGAAGAACGGTTTGGTAGACGCCTGTGCCGGACAGCGTGTACGTCGCCACGCTGCCAGGAACGGCGACCCCGGCCTGGTCCCACGTCTCCGCGCTCACCGGCCCCGTGACGGCGCCGTCAGCCCGCCAGAACTCGTAGCCCTTGAGCCAGAGAGGAGCGCCCGCCGTGGTGTGCCACGACAGGCCGAGGGTGTACTGATTGCCGGGGTCCGACGCCGATGCACCAGGCCCGGCGCCGAACGCTCCCGACAGGCTGTAGTCGGTCACGTCCGGTCACCTCACACCATGGTCGGAGTCAACAGGTACTGGCCAGCCGCGCCGTAGGCCTCTGGCGCCGGGAGCGCGCCACCCATGTGGAACGTGCCACCGGTCGGCGCGGTCCACAGGCCCCAGTGGGTGTAGGACTGCGCAGCCGCGCCGATGGTCGCCTGGGAGCCCACCTTGGTGCCGCCGCTCGACGCTGCCCACACGGTCTGCCCGCGCGACGCGCCGGTTCCGGCCGCCTCGTTGGCGCCGGTGGTGCCGGGGTCTCCGGTGTGCAGGCTGAACCAGGTCGCCACGGCGCCAATCGCGTCCTGGGCAACCGCCTTGCTCGCGTTGCTCTGTGCCACGTGAAGATCCTTTTCTGTGAGCGGAGGTCAGCCGGGGCGCCGACTGACCTCCTACCCATCCACCTTGAGGGAGACCCTCGCAGTGGTCTTAGGCGGCCACCGTGACGTAGCCGCGCGACAGGTCGGGGATGCTCGCCACGCGGACGAACTGCCACACGCGGTCGGCCGCACCGGCGACGCTCACGGGCCAGTCATCCTCGGGACCCGCACCCCAGTTCGAGTTCTGCGCGCTCGTCCCCTGGAAGACCGGCTGGAGCGCGTTCTCCGCGTTCAGCACGAAGTTGTCCGCGAGACGCAGGGTCGCGCGGGGAACCGTCCAGTGGATGTAGGGCAGATCCGGGTTCGACGCGCCGTCGAGGATGTCCCGGGTCCAGAACTCCAGCCCGATGCCGTACGGGTTCGGCGTGATTCCCAGCTCGGGCGCCTTGAAGCCGAGCGCCAGAGCGGACACCCCAGGCGTGGTCGTGGTGACGGCGACCGCCGGGGTGACACCGCCGGTCAGGCCGGTGCCGGACGCGGTCATCTGCGTCACGTTGCCCAGGCTGGAGGCGAACGCGACCGTCCAGGGCGTGCCGGGACCGGGGCCACCGCCAACGGTCACGTCGCCCGGCGCCAGGTTGCTCAGCGCCTCCAGGGCCGACTGCACGGCGGCGGCGGCCGCGTTGTACGCGATGCCTGCCGTGGTCTGGCCGTTGTAGGTCAGCGTGAATGTGCCGCCGGTTGGCGTGCCGGTGATCGTCACGGTCTGCACCTCGCCGACGGCGGCACGGTTGATCGTGTCACCGCCGATCGCGAACTGGAACACGTTCGGATCCGGCTGGCACACCGTGAGCGCGTCGACCACGCCGTTGGTGAGCGTGTCGGGCGCCTTGTACGACATGCACAGGTTCCCGGCGCCGTTGCGCTGGGTGATCTGCGCGCCGTCCTCGTAGGTCAGGCCGAGGCCGACCGTGGTCAGCGCCTCGGTCGTGTAGCAGGTCGTGGTGCCGACCAGCGGGGCGCCGGTGGAGTCCAGCTTGGTCAGTCGCATGCCGAGAGCGAAGAGGCTCCCGCTTCCGTCCCATCCGGGCATTTCTACCTCCTCGCTCAGGTGGTGGCCGGGAGATCCACGGCCACGCCGTGCAGGACGCACGGGTCGAAGGTGGCCGCGTAAAACCGGTCCGCAGTCGTGTGGATCTGGTTGTGCCGCTGGTCGACGAACGAGTTGACCGTGATGCGCGAGGTGCGCACCTCGACCGGTCCTGTCGCGTACATCCACAGGGCGTCGGCCTGCACGGCGTCGTTCGGGTCGGTGCCGGGGTACCCGGCATCGGCGATGACGCGGGCGCCGGTCTTGGTGAACAGGCCAGTGCCGTTCTGCACGATCGAGTCGAGCATCAGCGGCACCAGGGTGATGGGCATGTGAATCCACACGTCCATGCCGAGCGAGCCGAGCTGACCACGTGCGGCCTGCTCCAGCGCACCCAGCGCATGCAGTGGCTCATGCTTGCCCGCCACCGCCTGCACACCCAGTCCGGCCGTCAGGCGGGCGTTGACCTGCCCGCTCGCCTCGGGGGTGTCGTACGGGTTCAGGTCGCTGTGCTCGCCGGTCCACAACTCGCGGGCGATCATCCACGAGGTGACGGCCTCCGCCTGGCGGCGGACGCGCGCCTCGTCCTCGGCCATGTCGCTATTGAGCGCCGGGCACGAGTCCTCGACCCGCAGCACGGGCGGCGAGTAGTAGACGGTGCCGGACGGGCCGACGCCGTAGGCCGTGCCGAACAGGTTGTAACCGGTCGTGGTGGTGGCAACGGCCACCGCCGGGGCGGTGCCACCGGTCAGGCCAGCGGCGGACGCGGTCATCTGGACCACGTTGCCCATGCCAGCGCGGAACGTGACCACGTACGGCGTCGCGGGACCAGGGCCGCCGGTCACGGTCACATCGCCCGGGACCAGGTTGCTCAGGTTCTCCAGAGCGGTCTGAACGGCTGCCGCCGCCGCGTTGTACGCGATGCCTGCCGTGGTCTGGCCCGAGTACGTGAGGGTGAACGTGCCGCCCGTCGGGTCGCCGGTGATCGTGACCGTCTGCACCTCGGAGATGTCCCCGTTGGCGCAAGCGTTGTACGAGCGCACCGACGTGCACCGCTCGGGGCGCCACGCCATTCCCTGCGTCCAGCGGTCATCGCCGCTGGAGGGCGTGAGGGCCCATGCCGCCAGGCTGGACCGGGACGGTGCTGCCTGGACCGGCTGAATTGGGGCGAACAACATTCACCCCACCTCCATTTCGTGGAGCCAGGCCGCGCCGGGCGTCGGGTGGACCGGCGCGGCCTGGAGCTGGTCAGGTCAGTTGATGATCGCGTCCAGGTCCTTCGTGGCAGCGCTCTGGCCGGTCACGCGGAGCTGGAACACGAGGTGCACGGACTCGATGCCACGGTGGGCGGGGGCCGCGAACTCCTCGCGGAACGTCTGGAAGCGGTTGACGGCGTTGAGCGCGCTGTCACGGACCAGGCCCATGTTCAGCTCGCCACCGTCGAGGTACTTCCAGTCACCCTCGCGGAAGATCAGCGTGGACACGGTGCCGATGTAGTTCGGCACCTCGGTGCCAGCGGCGGCCGTGGTGTAGGCCTGCGCCGGGACCACGATGTCCGGGGTCGGCTGCGTGATGTCGGCGGGGTCGATGCCGTCGAGGTGGAACGTCGGATTCACGTTGCGACGACGGAACCAGTCCATGATCATCTCGTCGGCCACGGCCAGCGTGTCGAGGCCGTCGCCGACCATCTGGCGGGCGACATCCATGCGCAGGATGTCCTTCAGCCACAGCGGCAGGATCTGGCGCAGCGGCGCGTTGTCGCTCAGGCGGTGCACCGAGCGGTAGTAGGCGATGAACTTGTCCAGCGACACGAAGAAGTCGCGGGCAGCGCCGATCACGCGAGGCGTGTACAGCGGCTTGGACGCGTTGGTCAGCTGGGTCAGCAGCTTGTTTTCCGCGAACCGCGCGAACGCCACGTCACTGGCCTGGATGACCGCGTCCATCAGCTCGGGGTCGAACTGCGTGGACATGTTCGAGAAGGTGAGGCAGTGGTAGACCGCCTCGACGGTCGCGGTGACCGGGTCCGGGCAGTCGACCTCAAGGCACGACTTGGTGGGCAGCGGCGTGGTCTCGTCCATCGCCGGAGTCCAGTTGCCGATGCCGCCGGTCTGGGCCACGCCGTCGATCGCCGGGCGGTAGGTGATGCCGCCACGGTCCGCGCCGATCGGCGCGAGGGCGTCGCGCACCGGGCGGTCGGTGTCGCCGATCACCGGGATGTCGTAGAGCGGGGTCACCGGGCCGCAGATACCGGCGGCGGTGAGCGCGTTCTCCTCGGCGGACCGGGAGCGCACCTCGTCCTCGACGCGGGACATCACCCGATTGACGGTGTAACCGCTGTCCTTGCGGGAGACGAAGCGACCGGCGGCCTTGTAGCCATCCGCCCACTTGACGTTGACGAGGGTCGTCTTCGCATACGGGTTGTGGATGGCCGCCTGGTTGGCGAACGCCGTGGCGATCTGCTCGCGGGCAACCTCGGGGTCCCTGTCGAGCGTGAGGCCGTTCTGGCCGGTCACGTTCGCGTTGATCTCCAGCGACTGGAACTCGCCCCGGTGGCGACGAGTGGTCAGGCCTGCCCCACCAAGAGGGCGGCGAGCGGAAGCGGTCACGGTGTCGCCCCCTTCGGGCTTCTCGTCCTCCGGCTCGACGGCCGGGGGCTCTTCGGTGGCCAGCGTGGCGGGCGCTGCGGGCTGCTCGGGGATCTCCACCTCGGGCTGCTCCGGCTGCGCGGGCGGCTCGGGCTGCGCAGCCAGCTCGCCGATCATCGACAGATTGGCGGCGTACTCCGCGTTGACGCGGGTGCGCTCGTCGATCTGTCCACGGATAGCGGAGGCGGCGGAGGCGAGGGCCTGCACCTGCGGCGCGGTCGTGGCGGTGGCGGGGCCCGTGAACGCTGCGGCCTGACCTGCGATCTCCGAGAGAGCGTTAGCCAGTTCCTGGTCCGTTGCCTCCGCCAGCCGATTCAGAATCTCCTCGTACACGAGGTTTCTCCGTTTCGTGTTGGACGGCTTGCACGGGGCTTGTCCACTCCAGCTAGGCCGGACCGCTCGGAGATCAGCTAGGCCGCTCCGTGCGGGGTCGTCCCCAACGTCGCGAAGCGTAGGCGCCGAGTTGCGCATGACGCCCGCGAGTTGCGCACAAAAAGATCCCCCGCACCACGTGGGTACGGGGGATCAGGAGGTCCGCATCTCCTTTACGGAGGCTATCAGACCTGCTCGTCCGGGAGGTCTTCGAGGGAGGGCATCACGTCCACGGTCTGCGTGCGGAAGTCGCACACCCGCTCCGAGACGTGCACGGCGAGCATGGCCGCGTACTGCGCACGGGCGACCGCCCACTGGTCAGGGTCGACCTTGCGCGTGTACGCGGTGTACGCCTTCACCGCGTCCTGATGCTGCCCGGTGACGCCGGAGGCGAAGAGCGTGTTCACCAGGCGAATCTGCTCGCTGTGGTCGACGGTGCATTCGTCGTCGCCGCAGGTGGTGGTGATGTCGAACGGGGGGAACGGGATCCCCTGCTGGGACATCCGCTCGATCCACGTCGACAGCTCCCACACGTACGCGTGGCAGGCGTCCTCATTGCCCAGCGAGGTGATCCTCTTCGCCCACTCGTAGGAGGCGGCCAGGATGAGGCGGTGCTCGACCTGGTCGTGGATGGGAACAGCCATGATCGCGAACGTCTCGACGGCGGCGTTGATCAGGCCGTGTGTCATCTCGGCCGCCGCCTCGCTCACCGGGAACGGGTTGGTTGGTCGTACGTAGTCAGACATGCGGACCTCTCTGGTTTCGTTTCTACGGGTTCGCGGAGCCAGGGCACATCATCTTGGTGCCACCGGTGGTCTCCACACTCCACGCCTCCGACCGCGCGCACTTCAGGCCGTCCCAAGAGACGGTCATGTCGACCGGACCGGGAGGGGCGACCGGGGACGCGACCGGCGGGGTAGTCGGTTCCGGTGTCGGCCACTCGTTCGGCGGCACCGGCGTGGTCTGGGTCGGCGCCTGCGGTGTCGTGGTCGACGTCTCAGGGTCGTCGGCGAGCACCACGGCGGGCGCCTGGGCAGTGGAGGTCGACGCGGCCTGGGTGGCACTCGTCGGCGGCGTTGCCAGCTGGACGGGCGCCTCCAGCGGCGCCGTGGCGGACATGGACGAGGAGACCACCGGCGCGGTCTTCAGCTCGGCGCCGGGCTCACCCTCGGTGGCGGCGAACGCGGCGACGGTGGCCGCGAGCAGTGGAACGATAATCGCCCCCGCGAGCAGGGGCAGGGACTTCTTCACGATTTGACTCCTAACGGGTTCGGTTGTGTGCGACGTTCTTCGCACACTGCTTGTCGTGCAGCAAGTGAAAGCGGATTCCCCGCTCCAGCATGCCAGCACGCTGGTTGCGGGTCTTGACCTGACCGGCGTAGTACTTCTCGCCGACCTTCGACAGCGCCCACTGGTCACTCGGGTGCTCGTTCGTGAGGTCCTCCTCGACCTCGACCAGGATGGTGACCGGCTGCCCCTTGCTCATGCGAGCAGTGACGGCCGGGACCACCATCCCGTGACACTTCTGGCAGACCCTCACGTCCGCCTCGGGGATTTGCATTCCCCTACTCCTCTCGTCCGCCGCACATCCACGCGGGCAGCGGCTGCGTGTCGTCCCAGTCCGGCAGTGCGGCGTGGTTGATCCCAAAACGCGCGCCCAGCTGGACGCGGTTGACCACCTTCCGGCCAAGGCAGCGCGGGCACTGGTTGGCCAACGGGCCAGCGTTCGCCTTGTCCGCGTTGGTGATGTCGAAGTGCTCTCCCGTCCCGTTGCACTTGGGGCAAGCGTGCTCCTCGACCAACTCGACCTCCGTGTCCCCGGCCCACTGGAGGCTCACGGCCTCCTCGTCGAACTGCGGCAGCGGGGACGGCGTGATCAGGTACCACGAGCGGACGTGGGCGCCGTACCCCGGAACCTGTCCGTAGGAGAGAACGCCCCGGCGACCGTCCACGTTGGCCCTGCGGCCGATGTGCTCCTGAGTCAGTTCGCGTACGCGCATCTGAGGTTCTCCCTGTCGGTCGTTCCCAGCCTGATGGGAGAACTGTAGCCCAGGTGCGTTGGGGGTGTCAAGCGGTCAGCTGGTGCTGCTATCGTCGCAGGTGGCCCGCTACGGGCCCCCGATACGGGCGAACAGAACGGAGCACCACCATGCCTCATGAGCGGATCTACTCCCTCGACGGCGACCCCGATCACGCCAACTGCGCGCAGGTCACATGGGGACACCCATCCTCGCCGAGCAACACCGGCCCCGGCCACGGCAACGATGAGGGCCACGTGATGATCGTGGTCGAACGGCCCGGCACCTCTGGCCGCATGGCCTGCTCGATCGAGGAAGTCGATCGCCAGGTCTCGGCCCGGCTGGAGGAGCTACTCGACGCGGAGACCTTCCGGACGCTCAAGGCCGAGCGGCTCGACCTGATGGCGGTCATCGTCGGAGTTGTCGGCATGGAGAATCTCGTCTTCGCGTTCGGCGCCACCCTGGATCTCCTGGCCGTCACGATCGACCGCAAGGGCTGCAACAAGATGATCAGCGCGCTGCGGCGTGGCCGCGACGCGGCGTTCGGCAAGGACGAGTAGGCTTCACGCCATGCACCCCGCCGGGCGCCAGTGCCCCCGGCCAAACACCCCCGGCCCGTAACGGCGCCGGGGGTGTTCCTTTGATCAGCCCTGGCGCGCTGCCACGTTGATCAGCATCGCGTGCTGCTGGACCAGTTCCCGATCGGACGAGGTGCAGTCGACGCCGTGCAACACGTAGGTGACGGCCTGCGACACGTACGGCCCGACCTTGACGCGCTCGCCTTCGGAGTTGTGGTGCGGGTTGATCTCGTCCGGCTGGCCGAGTGCGGCCATCGCCTTGCAGGCCAGGCGGAAGTGTTCGCCATCGGCCAGCTTCTTTTCGGGTGTCCATCGCTCCACGAGACGGATGCTGTTGCGCACCCGGGCGATGGTCTCCATGCTGCGCGTGTGGTCGGCGATCTCGCGTTCGAGTTCCCTGTTCATGATCGGTTCTCCCTTGCGGTCGTCCCTGGCTTGACACCCCCATCATGCCCCATGAGCAGTGGGGGTGTCAAGCGGCGGAGTTCAGCCCTTAGCGCGCTTGGCTTCCCATTCAGCGACCGCCGCACACGCCTCGGCGCGAGAGCCCGCGTTGACCTCCTGTGAGCCGGGGAAGTTCGTGTCGCCAGTGGAGCACATCTTCTTCGCCGCGTTGACCGCCGTGGCGATGGCGCGCGACTCGTCCATGCCCTTCTCCTGCAAGTGCTTGGCGATGCGCTTGATGTACTTCGGCAGGCCGCCCGCCTTCTGCACCCAGTTGGCCAGTTCGGCGCCGTGCAGTACCAGCAGGAGATCCACCTCGGCGGCGAACTGAACCACGTCAGCCGTGAAGCCGACCGTCTCGCGCAGTACGGCCAGGTTGGTGGCATACGCACTGAGGTCGTCCGGCTCGTACAGGTCACCCTCTTCGTCGGCGGCCTCCTCGACCGGACCGGCGTGCGGGTTCGGGACCCCGGGCGCGTACTCGACGTGCAGCGCGTTGTCCGGGTCGGCCCCGCACATGCAGTTGCCAGCCCCGCTCATCACGTCTCGCGCGTACACGTGGGGTCGCGCGTAGTCGTCCTCGAACGGGCCAATGGAGCCCTCGTGTCCCGGGTAGGGCTGAGCACCGGCGACGAGCGCGAGCGGCTCGCCGGAGGCCACGAGAGTGCGCGGGCCGGAGAAGCCGGGCGTGTTGACGTGCAGCACGCCCACGAGGTCCAGGCCGCCCGCCACACGCCTCCAGTCGCCGGACGGCATGGACATGCGGAACCGGTGCAGGTCCTCGCTCGACAGGTCGGCACGCACCACGCCACACGCCCACGGGCCGAACTTTCCGTCGTGCACGACCACGTCGGCGCCGACCGTGGCCGTGTTGTCGTAGTGCGCCACGGTGTCGGCCGCGCTCAGGCGAATGTCCGCGTGCCCGCCTCGCAACTGGTCGGGCCGGTTGAACGTGATCACGCCCGCGAGGATGTCGCCCAGCTCGGTGCGGGCGAGCCCGAGGTGAAAGTTCGCGTACTTCGAGCTGGAGCGCGGCGGCGTGACGCACTTGCCCTGGAATCCGATGTGGCAGGCGTCCCAGCGGGCGATGTGGCCCGAGTACCAGCGGTATCCGTTCTCGTCCGGCTCGCTGATCCTCGGGGCCTGGTAGGCGTCCGGCTCGGGCACGTCGAACGCGGCCGACGGCAGCACGGGGAGCGCGGCCGCCACCATCGCCTCACCGCCACCCAACGGGTAGTCGGTGACGTCGCCGCCGAGCGCCACCCGGACGCGGTCGAACGTCACCGGGCCGGTGAAGGACAGATCGGCGACGTCCACGCCGAAACCGGCGGTCACGTGCGGGACGAACGGCGCGTGCTGCTCGGGCATGGATGCCTCGCCCAGGTTTTCGCGGAGGCGCTCCAGCAGGAGTTCGCGATCTGCCGCGAGCGAGGCGCCGTCGCCGATGAGGTAGACGGCGCACGGATCGCGGTCGCCGTCCGGGCCGCCGTCGGGGTTGAAGTGCGCGTGCGCGAATACGCGCGCCTCGATCGGGCCGCCCACGTCGGACATCGACTGCGCGAGGTTGTGCACGGCCTGCCTCTGGTCCTCGCTCCATCCGCTGACGTCGTCACCCAGGTAGGCGAGCGTGAGGTGCAGCTCCTCGACCGGGTCTCCGCCCTCGACGGCGAGCTGGTCGGCCTGAGCCGGAACGAGCGCGATCATGCCGCCACGGTGAACGGTCGGCGCCTCGCCGTCGGCGACGAACTGTTCGCGCGGCAGCGGGTTGCCGGTGCGGCACGCGGCGCACTCATCGCCCAGCTCCACGGAGCGCCACGAGATCGCGGCCGCTGTGATCGCCTGGCCGTCGGCGGGCGACATGCGCTGTCCGTCGATCTCGACGTACGCATCGGGGAACGCGGGCAGGCCCACGAGCGTGGTCGCGCCGATGACGCCCTGGTGCATGGTGAGCCGGACCGGCTGCGCGTTCGGGTCGTCCTCGGTTCCCGGCTCGTACTCGTGCTCGGCGATGATGTCGGACAGGTCGACGCTGTTTCCGGACAGGGCGCGGTCGCGCACCATGTCGAGCACGGTCGGCCCGTCCTGGGTGAAGCGCACGTTGTCGTAGATCCAGCCGAGTCCGGACCACACGAACGTGCCCTCGGGGAACGGCTCGCCGGTGGCCTTCGAGATCACCTCGGGACCAGGTCGCCGGACCATGTCGGTCACGGCACCGGCGATCACGGAGTTGTCGTG